>OIWT01000185.1_pt1 | contig 89715 bp, 78 predicted proteins | sample 1587701 | NCBI WGS metagenome assembly OIWT01 (sample SAMEA3888904, study PRJEB22519) | human gut metagenome | biome: human gut; feature: human-associated habitat; material: faeces | place: Denmark | collected 2009
TACAACAAGGAGCTCCTTCTCTTTTTATATTTTCTTTAATGCATTAAAGTTTCCCTACAATTATTTTACACCATCCTTTTTCATCCGCACGTCTTCGTTGACATCCTTCTTGGATAAGGGTATCATGTAGGGACAGATTGAATAAATGCGTTATAGGGGGGGATGGCGATGTTCGGCTTAGGTGCACCGGAATTACTGCTCATTTTAATTATTGCCTTGGTCGTGTTTGGACCGGGAAAACTGCCGACGATCGGCCGGGCTTTGGGTAAAAGTCTCCGTGAATTCAAGGAAGCTGTCAATACGGATGAAACAAAGGAGATAGAGGAAAAGAAAAAGTAAGGGTCCTTTTATCCCGTATGACCAACGTAAAAAAGGCGCTGTCTTCGTGTGACAGCGCCTTTTTTTGGCGGGGAAGTGTGGGAATCGAACCCACCTGAGAAGCTCTTAACCCCTCATGCTGGTTTTGAAGACCAGAGGGAACACCAGAACCCGTCCTCCCCCAGGACAGGTTTATTATATCACGGGCATCTTGTCTCTTGCAAAAACATTTCGGTCTTTGTTACACTAGAGGCGGTAAGAACATTAACCAACAGGAAGGGGTATCTACATGATTGAATTACAGTTGAAACCGACGATTTACTCTTATGATACATGCCGGGAATTTGTGGAAGATTTGCAGGTCGGAGCTGATGACCTGATTGTTACCAACCAGTATATTTTTGACCCGAATTTTAAAGATTTAGGCCTTACGTGCCACGTCTTGTTCCAAGAAAAGTATGGTATGGGTGAACCGTCTGATGAAATGGCCGAAGCCATTTATAAAGATATGCCGAAAGATGTGAAGCGCATCATCGGTATCGGCGGCGGCACGGTCATGGATTTGTGCAAGTTGTTCGTCTTGAAGCAGGTCAGCCCGGTCCTCGATTTATTCGATGGCAAGATTCCTGTGGAAAAAGAAAAGGAGCTCATCCTCATCCCGACGACATGCGGGACGGGCAGCGAAGTCACCAATGTATCGGTCATGGCCCTGGTCAGCCGCAATACGAAGAAGGGCCTTGCCGACAACGCCCTGTATGCCGACAAGGCTGTCCTCATTTCGCAGCTCTTGAAGACCCTGCCGTTCAAGGTCTTTGCGACCAGCTCCATCGACGCCCTGGTTCACGCTGTCGAATCGGCCTTGTCTCCGGATTCCAGCGCCAGCTTCCGCGTCTTCAGTTATAACGCCATCGAACTCATCCTCAAAGGGTACTTGCAGATCCGCGACCACGGTCCGGAAGCCCGTATTCCGCTCATGAAAGATTTTCTCCTGGCCAGCAACTGGGCCGGCATCGCCTTCAGCGTCCCGGGTTGCGCTGCGGTTCACGCCATGAGCTATCCCTTAGGGGCGAAATATCATGTTCCTCATGGGGAATCGAACTACGCCATGTTCACAGGCGTCATGAACTGCTACATGTCCATCAAATCAGATGGGGAAATCGCTAAGTTGAATCGCTTCATTGCCGATATCCTGGGCTGCGAACCGGAAAATGTCTATGCAGAACTGGAAAAACTGCTCAACGTCATCCTGCCCAAAAAAGCGCTCCATGAATACGGCGTCAGAGAAGAAGAATTGCCGGAATTTGCTAAGTCGGTCATCGAAAATCAGCAGCGTCTCATGAAGCACAGTTTTGTACCCCTCGATTACGATAAGGTGTACGGCATTTATAAGAAGCTGTATTAGTGGCTCGTGGCTCGTCGTAGGAGCCGCACGTGGGCGGTCCGTCCCGGGCCATGCGGGAATCCCGGAGAGCCATTAGCCGCTAGCTGCTGCCTGCTAAAAAAAGCGCTGTCGCATCGCGACATCGCTTTTTTGTAAGGGTTCGTGGCTCACGGCCCGTTGGCTCTCCTATCAGGAGAGCTGTCGGAGAAGGTGACTGAGGGGTTCAACCTCTCCGGCCCTGCGGGCCACCTCTCCTATCAGGAGAGGCTTACCTGCGGTCTGCGGTTTTACCATTAGAACCAGACGGCCTGGTCGCCGGCTTTTACGTTGCCTTCGGCTGCCAGGTGTACTTCTTTGCCTTCTTCGAGGTCGGTGAAGATGCACAGGCAGGCGTCGGACGGGGCGTTGGCTTTGATGTATTCGTCGTCGAATTCCATCAGTTTATCGCCTTTCTTGACGTCCTGGCCGTTTTCGACAAAGACTTTGAAGCCCTTGCCTTCGAGCTTGACCGTATCGATGCCGATGTGCAGGAGGTATTCTACGCCGTCGGCTGTGGTCATGCCCATGGCATGTTTTGTGTCGAAGACGAAGGTGACCGTCCCGTCTTCCGGTGCATAGACCGTGCCGTCGGTCGGGGTGACGAAGAAGCCGTCGCCGGTCATCTTGCTGGCAAAAGCTTCGTCCGGGGCTTCCGTAATGGGATGGAGGCTGCCTGTGAAGGGAGAATTGAAGTAGTGTTTTTCTGCGGCTGTTTCCGGTTCAGCTGGCGTTTCCGAAGCGTTCGGGGTTTCAGCTGTTGGAGACGGTTCTGCAGCCGGGGCGGTTTCGATGGGGCCGTCTGCCGGGTTGGTTGCCAGATAGCTTTCCAGGTTGGCTTTGATGACGGCGACTTGCGGGCCATAGACGACCTGGACACCCTGGCCTTTCTTGATGACGCCGACAGCACCGGTCGCTTTCAAGGCGGCATCGTTGACTAAGGACGAATCGGCTACGGAGCAGCGCAGGCGCGTAGCACAGCAGTCGACGGAGGTGATGTTCCGGGTACCGCCGAGGGCGCGGGTGATGGCCTGGCTGACGACGTCGGTAGTAGCTTCGCCGTCGCCGGCTTTGGCAGCGGCATCGCGGGCTTTGACGTCGGCTTTGGTGTAGAGTTTCGTTTCTACGTCATCGTCTTCACGGCCCGGTGTCTTGAGGTCGAACTTCTTGATGAGGAAGGTGAAGATGAAGTAGTAGAGGAAGAAATAGATGATGCCGACCGGGATGATGTACATCCAGTTGGTCTTGGCTTCCCCTTGCAGGATGCCGAAGATGAACAAGTCCAGGAGGCCGCCAGAGAAGGTCAGGCCGACGGCGATGTTCAGCATGTGGGCAATCATGTAAGCCGCACCGGCCAGGATGACCTGGACGTAGAAAAGCATCGGAGCGACGAAGAGGAAGGAAAATTCAATCGGTTCCGTGATTCCTGTGAACATGGAAGTCAGGGCTGCCGACAAGAGCAGGCCACCGGCGACTTTCCGTTTTTCCGGTTTAGCCGTGCGGTACATGGCCAGGGCAGCGCCGGGCAGGCCGAAGATCATGAAGATAAATTCACCCGAGAAATACCGGGTGGCATCGGCACTGAAGTGGGTGACGTTAGGCGATGCGAGCTGGGCGAAGAAGATGTTCTGGCCGCCCTGGACGAGGTTGCCGTCGATCATCATCGAGCCGCCGACGCCGGTCTGCCAGAATGGCAGGTAGAAGACGTGATGCAGGCCGAAGGGGATGAGGGCCCGCTTGATGATACCGAAAATCAACGTGCCGATATAGCCCGTCCCCGTGACCAGGCCGCCGAGGGCGAAGATACCATTCTGGACGACTGGCCAGACGAAGTACATGGCGATGCCGACGAACATGTAGACGACGGTAGAAATGATGGGGATGAAACGCGACCCGCCGAAGAAAGACAGGGCGTTGGGCAAGACGATTTTATGATAGCGGTTGTGCAGGTAGGCGACGCCGATGCCGACGATGATACCGCCGAAGACGCCTTCCTGAAGGGACATGATGCCGCAGACGTTGGCAATCGTACCTTCCAGGACATCGGGAGCTACGGTATTGTTGGCCAATACTTTGCCTGTCAATTTGAGGACGGCGTTGGTCGAGGCGTGCATGACGAAAAAGGCAATCATGGCCGATAAGGCAGCGACTTCTTTTTCCTGCTTGGCCATGCCGATGGCGACACCGACGGCAAAGATGATAGGCAAGTTACCGAAGATGATATTGCCAGCATCGCTCATGATGGTGAGCAGTGAATGGAGCATCGTGCCGCTTCCGAGGATGCTTTCCAGTCCATAGGTCTGGATTGTCGTAGCATTCGTGAACGAAGCTCCGATGCCGAGGAGTAAGCCGGCAATCGGCAGGATGGCAACGGGCAGCATGAAACTACGGCCGACAGCCTGCAAGATGGAAAAAGCTTGGTCTTTCATAAAGGTCCTCCTTTTATAGAAATAATAAGTATGAAATAGTACGTTCCTATTTTAACATACCAGAGGTAAATGAGAAGGATGAGAGTTGCGTCTAATTGTGCCTATCTCGCATATATGTTTGATAAAAAGTCAAGTGAACGTGGCCATTCGTCGTTCATCGTTGAATCGCTAACCACGTAAAAGGGCTTGTCGTCGTGCGACAAGCCCTTTTACTAAGAGGAGAATGAATGTGAAGTTGTTTTCTGATTTTTATGCTTTGGCAGCGGCTTCGCCCAATTCTTTGCATTCCGGGGCGTTATCCGGCATTTCGTTGACGATAGCCGTACCGATGACCGTGGCGCCGGTATCTTCCGTGCGCTGTTTCCAGGCATCCATCCATTCGCCGGAGCCCCAGCCGTATGAGCCGAAGAGGCCGACTTTTTTGCCCTTTAATTTCGGAGCCAGGTCGGTAAAGAACGGTTCGACGACGGAGTCTTCCAATTCTTCCGAACCCATAGCCGGGCAGCCGAGCAAGATGACGTCTTTGCTGGCTACGTCATCGACGTTAGTATCTTCAAAGCGGACTGATTCTACATCAGCACCGGCCGCTTTGACGGCGGCTTCGATTTCATTAGCCATTGCTTCTGTATTACCTGTACCACTCCAATAAACGATTTCTACCATGATAAATCCTCCTTATGCTACGATGAGCGAGTCTAATGTTGTCCCAACGGCAAAGCGGTCCAAATAGTCTTGCCGGCAGCACGTATAGCGATGGAAAGTGCGGGCGGCAGCATGAGCGTCGCCGTATACTTTCCATTCGCCACAGAGCTTAGCGTGGTTTCCCTTGTTGGCGATGAACCCGCACACGTCCTCCAGGGGATAGCCGAGGAAAATGCCCGATTCATGAGGGAAACACCCGCCTTCTGCAAAGCGTGCGGCAAGACGGTCCAGCAGGGCCGATACGTCCTGGCAGTCTTGATAGCCGAATTGCTGCAAAAATGAAGCAATGTCCCGCCGCTGTGCGTACGCCCAGACCCTGGCCGGCCGGTATACATACAGCAGGGTGCGTTGGGGACAGGCATATAAGATGCGGAAATACAAGCCTTTAGGGTTGTATTTATGATTATATTTTTCAATTATTTTATCATAAGTGCAGCCGTTGCCTAAGCGGGGCAGACAGAGAAGGGATGCCTGTTTAAGCCCTGCAAGAGTAGGCGAACAATGGGTTATTAAGACGTAATCCAGGTTCATATCCAATTGTCGCTCCTTTCGCTTTGATACTGTAAGTATAAGATATTTGATATTGATTGTCAATACTAATATGATAATTAATTTCAAATACATAGGAGGGCTTGCCAAGTATAGTATAATAAGGATAGAACGAAGAATATACGGAGGGTGATGTTATGGAAACTGCGTATGAAACCAATCATTGTTTTGGCTGCGGCCGCGATAACCCGATTGGCCTGAAGCTGGACATGAAGCTGGACGGCGATCGCTGCGTCGCTTATTTTACGCCGAAAGCCGAACATGAAAGTTACGGAGACCGCATGCATGGCGGCCTGACGAGTACCCTGTTAGATGAAGTCATGGGGGACTACGTGTTCCGCAAGGCCGGGAAACCGGCTTATACGGCGCGGCTGGAAATCCGTTTCCGCAGTGCTATCCGCATCGGCGAAACGGTCAAAGTCGAAGGCTGGCCGGAAGTCCATCGCGGCCGCCTGTTCATCATGAAAGGGAAAATCACCCATGCCGATGGTACGCCGGCTGCCGAAGCGAAGGCAGAAATGATGCTGGCAAAGTAAAGGAGGAGTTATTATGGATAGAACAGATATGATGCACCGCATGTATGACATCAAGGGGCCCTTAGTGGCCAAGAAATTCGCAGCCCGCGGCTTTGAAGCCGTGTACTGTCCGACCAAGGAAGAAGCCTTGAAACAGGCTATTTCGTATATTCCCGAAACGGATGTCGTGTCCTGGGGCGGTTCTGTGTCGATCAATGAAATCGGCCTGCGCCCGTACGTCCTAGAACACAACAAGGTCATCGACCGCGATTCGGCCAAAACGCCGGAAGAACGGGTCGAACTGATGCGCAAAGCCCTGCTCTGCGATACCTTCATTATGGGCACCAATGCGGCGGTCCAGGACGGCCAGCTGATCAACATCGACGGCAACGGCAACCGCGTGGCCGCCCTCTGTTACGGTCCGAAACAGGTCATCGCCATCGTCGGCATGAATAAAGTCGTCCCGACCGTCGAAGCGGGCATCGAACGGGCGCATACCGTCGCTTCGCCGCAGAATATCGGACGCTTCCCCGGCGTCGGCACGCCTTGTGCCAAAACCGGCATGTGTGCCCACTGCATCCGGCCGGACAGCATCTGTGCCCAAGTCGTCCGGACGCGGATCTGTAAGCCCCAGGGCCGTATCAAGGTCATCTTGGTTGGGGAAAATCTGGGCTTTTAGTCCTGAAAAAAGAGAGGTACTTTATTATGAGAACAGGAACGGGCGTCGTCGAAGAAGTATGCCCGAACGGGCTGGTCAAGATACAGACCAACCGCAATAATCTATATTCGCCCTGCAGCGACAGCATGTGTGCCGACAATGTCGTCATCGACGCTGTGAACCCCATCGGGGCCCAAAAAGGGCAATACGTACAGTTCAACATCCCCGATGCCGGCATGGGCGTCAAAGGCATCATTTGCTTTGGTGTGCCGCTGCTGCTGGTCATCGTCTGCGGCATCCTCGGCTACCTGCTGGGTGGTTCGTGGCAGGTAGCACCGGAAATGACGGCCTTCGCCGGCATGATCGTCGGCGGCATCCTGGGATGCCTGATTTTGAAAGGCTACGAAAAGAAAATCAACAATAACCAGACCAAAGCCGAAATCACAGGGATTATCAGTGGGTAGTAAAAAAGGGCTTGTCGCACATGCGACAAGCCCTTTTTTTCATAGAATATCGATTTGGCAGGCTTTCATGGCCTGTAATGCTTTTTTGTGGTTTTCTGGTGTCGAGCCGGCACAACAGGTGCTGTCGACGATGATTTCTTTTTCCGGATAAAAGGATTTGAGCATCATGGCATTGGCGATGACGCAGATGTCGGTGCACAAGCCCATGAGGACCAGCCGGTCGTAGTCACGGACTTCGTCGACCAGGGCCGGGCAGCCGAAGGATGGCTTTTCCAGTATCGTTGCCCACATGGTGTAGGGCAGGAGCTGTTTGCAGATGCGCCAGCCCCGCGTGTCTTTGATACAGTGCGGAATCGGGAGTTTTCGGCCTTCCTGGGTTTCGCTGTAATCTTCGCCGTGTGTATCTTGCGTGAAGATGAGGTCCGTTTCCTGGTCTTCATCTTTCTTGCTGGCGACGATCTTCGCTTCTACCTTCGGGACGATGGCCTGTGCCTGGGCGTTGCCGAGGGCGCCGTCGATGAAATCATTCTGCATATCGATGATGATATAAGCCTGGGTCATTGCGGTCATCCCTCCTGCTTAGGCACGTAATTCCTTCAGGTATTCCGGTACGTCCGGGCAGGTCATGAGTCCTGACATGAGGGCTACGCCCTTGATGGGGACGTCCTGGAGCTGGGAGATGGTCTTAGGCGTGACGCCGCCTAAGGCGTAGACGGGAATCTTGACGGCCTTGCAGATGGCTTCGACCGTATCGACGCCGATGGGCGGGTCCGACGGCTTGCAGGCTGTCGGGAAGACATGGCTGGCCATGAGGTATGTAGCACCGAGCTGTTCGGCCTTGATGGCTTCTTCAACGGTGTGGACGGATACGCCGAGGGTCGTCATGTAGTAGAGCAGGGACGAATGGGTTTCCAGATAAGGCAGAGAGCACTGGAAACGGGGAATGTGGAGACGGATGGCAGCCTTGCCGAAATGTTGGAGGACACATGTTTTCTGGTGGATGCTGCAGAGGCGCAGGGCCCGTTTGGCATAATCTGTGTACTCTTCTTCGGTAAGGTTCTTTTCACGAAGGACGATGAAATCTACGTCGGAAGCGGCGATTTGTTCGAGCTGATCCCAGTAGTTCGTCGAGGCTAATTCGTGATTTGTAATTGCAGCTACTTTTAACACGATTTATCACCTGAATATTTAGAGTATTTTATACCTATAACTATACATGAATCTCATACTAACGTCAACAATTATACTAATAGAATATAATAGATGCTCTGTATGACTAAAACGCTGTAAAACATGAGGATTTATAACAAAAACGGTTCGGGGTGGATTGGGTCCCGGACCGTTTTTGTCGGTACTACATGTATAGGATTATAGTGATGGATAGCAAAGTTAGTGGTTACAAATAGATGTACTCACTCGTAAGCGGCTGCAGGCCCATGCTCTTGATGTCAGAATACATCTGGTCGAAGGAACGGCCGTCTGTGATTTCGAACTGTTCGTCGCCCATTTCGGAGCCATCGTTTTCCAAGTGGCCGCCGATGCCGACGCAGACACTGGCCGAGACTTTCGTAGCGGCAATCTTCATGATGGCGTTACGATAGCGGGCGCTTTCGCGGCTCGATACGACGATGCTGGCATAGGGCATGAACAAGCGGTAGGCACAGATAATCTGCGTCAATTTCCGTTCGTCTACGTCCTTCGGGTTGATCTTATCGTTGTTGATGATCGGGCACAGGCGCGGACAGGACAGGGAAATTTCGGCGTGCGGGTATTTGCGCTGCATGAGCCATGCGTGCATGCCCGTAGCCAAAGCATCTTTCTGATAATCGTCCAGGCCTAAGAGGGCTGCGAAGCCGACGCCGCGCATGCCGCCGAGGATAGCCCGTTCCTGGGAATAGAAACGGTATGGGAAGATGCGCTTGTGGCCGGCCAGATGGAGGGTAGCATACTTGTCGGAATTGTATGTTTCCTGGAAGACCGTGACATAGTCGGCGCCACATTCGTGGAGATATTTATAGTCTTCCGAATTGACCGGATAGATTTCCATGTTGATGACCCGGAAGTACTGGCGGGCGATCTTGACGGCGTTGCCGATATATTTGATGTCGCTCATCTTCGGGCTTTCACCGGTGAGCATGATGACTTCTTCGATGCCCGTGTCGGCGATGTTCTTACATTCGCGGTGGAGTTCTTCGTCGGTCAGGCGGGCGCGCTTGATCTTGTTGTGCGAATTGAAGCCGCAGTAGATGCAGTAGTTATCGCAGTAGTTGGCGAAGTAGATCGGCGTCAGGATGGTGATGTTGTTGCCGAAGTGGCGCCGTGTGACTAAATGGGCTTTCTGAGCCATTTCTTCCAGGAAAGGAGCGGCAGCTGTCGATAATAGGGCCATGAAGTCCCGCGGGTCCAGATGTTCTTTGGACAAGGCCAGGCGGACATCTTTTTCGGTGAAATCGTCGTTGTTGAAGGAATCGTGGATAGCGACGACCTGGTCGAGCATGTCCGAATCGATGACTTCCATGCCCGGCAGATATTTCATATGATCGATGAGTTTGCTTTGGTCGATGGTTTTGGTTTCTTCCGTCATGTTCATTCCTCCTTAATCGCCTAAGAAGCCTGTCAGCGGATCCGATGCCGAAGCCGTTTCACGGACGCGGCCCAGGCCGGCGAGGTAAGCATTGCGGCCGGCGCGGATGGCTTCACCAAAGGCTTTGCCCATGAGCGGCAGGTCCCCGGCCGTAGCGATAGCCGTATTGGCCATGATGGCAGCGGCACCCATTTCCATGGCTTCGCAAGCCTGGGACGGACGGCCGATACCGGCGTCGACGATGACCGGCAGGTCGACTTCGTCGATGAGGATCTGGATGAAATCTTTTGTCGACAAGCCTTTGTTGGTGCCGATCGGCGAAGCTAAGGGCATGATGGCAGCGGCGCCGGCGTCAGCCAGGGCACGGGCTGCATAGAGGTCCGGATACATATAGGGCAGGACGACGAAGCCTTCTTTGGCCAGGATTTCCGTGGCTTTGATGGTTTCGTTGTTGTCCGGCAGGAGATATTTGGAGTCGCGCATGACTTCGATCTTGATGAAGTCGCCACAGCCGATTTCACGGGACAAGTGGGCGATGCGGACGGCTTCGTCTGCCGTGCGGGCGCTCGACGTGTTCGGGAGCAGGGTGACGTTTTTCGGGATATAATCGAGGATGTTATCTTTCTGACCGGCTTCGACGCGGCGCAGGGCCATGGTTACGATCTGGGCACCGCCTTGTTCGACAGCGGCCTTGATGAGGTCGACAGAAAACTTACCGGAACCTAAGATGAAGCGCGATGTAAATTCGTGGCCGCCGAGGACCAGGGTATCTTTTTTTTCCATTGGGAAAACACTCCTTTTATGATGATTGATAGGTCTGTATGTTTCGCTTGGTCAGCAGGAATCAGCCCCCGCCGACGAAGTGGACGATTTCCATAGAATCGCCGTCTTTCAAGGTCACTTTGTCATAATCCCTGCGCGGTATGATGGTGCCGTTCAGTTCGATGGCAATGCGGTCTGTACGATATTCTTGATCGGTCAGGTAAGCGAGCAGGTTCTGGCCGGCTGCTGCGATGTCTTTGCCGTTGATCCGTACCATGGATGGCCCTCCTTTCTCTCTAAATGAAAAAAAGGGTCGCACGAAGAATTACACCCACGGTGGTGTACCCCTTCGTGCGACCCTTATGATTCGGTCTCACTCTGCCTATGATTATAGCCTATTGTCACAAAAAGTCAACCGTTGACAATCGACGTATATCATAGAAATCACGGAGGAACGACGACAAAGGCTGGCAGATTATAGTATAATAGATTTACGATTTTACAAGAGGTGATCACTGCCATGAAAGAATGGATGGACTGGATGAATATTGCCCGCTATTTTTATTTGACCGACGAACGGCTGCAGCAGATTTCCCGTGATTTTGCTGCCGATATAGAGCGGGCCCTGGAGGGACAGGACGAGGCGACGGTATCGGCGGAAAAATCCTACGTGTCCCTGCCTGGCGGTGACGAAAGCGGCGTCTATCTGGCCCTGGATTTTGGCGGTACGAACGTGCGGGCTTCACGGGTCCGATTATTAGGACGGCATTGCTATATCATCGAGAAGAAGGTGTGCCAGCCACTGCGGCTGCCCGGGCAATACGACTACCTGTCTCCCGCGGCGACGGCTGAAGGGCTCTTCGATTTCCTGGCCCGCCTCGTCGGCCAGGTCGCCGGCAAGGATACGATTTATAAGCTGGGCCATACTTTTTCCTTTGCCATGCAGCAGGAGTGCCTGAAAGATGCCCGGCTCCTGTCGTGGTCTAAAGAAATCGCCGTTCCCGGAGTCGAAGGGCAGCTCATCAATCAGCTGTTGGAACAAGCCTTGGCACGGCAGGGGTTGACAAATATCGAGCCGTCAGCCCTGGTCAATGATACGACGGCCCTCTTGCTGTCGGCGGCGTATACGATGGAACGCGTCCGTATGGGAGTCGTCTGCGGTACGGGCTTCAATGCCTGCTATTATGAGCCGGCCTGGGATATGATTGTCAATCTGGAAGCCGGTGATTATGGCGGCCTCGTGCGCAATCGCTGGGATAAAGCCGTTGATGCCTTATCGACCCAGCCGGGACAGCATTTGCTGGAAAAGACGGTCAGCGGGGCTTATGCGGCAGAAATCTTCCGGCAGACCTTGTTATCTTATTTCAAGGCTCAGGATTTGCCGCACTTTTCGACAGCCGTCATGAATGAACTCATCAGCCATGACGATGACCACCAGGGGCAGCTGGCGATGGGCCGGGTATGGGACCGCATCGTCCGCATCGATGAGGTGCGGCCTATCCGTAACATCGGTGCGGCCATCTTCGTCCGCGCTGCCCAGCTGGCCGGGGCCGTCAGCTGCGGCATCCTGCGCCATCTCTATGGCGAGGGGCCCGTCCCGGCCCAGTCTGTCGCCGTCGACGGCAGCCTTTTGGAACACGTCCGCGGTGCTCTGTTCATGATGGAAGACGCCATGCAGGCTTGTCAGAATGAAGGCGTGAGCCGGGACAATCAGATTCCCGTCGAACCGGTCCTGGTCCAAGACGGCCCCTTAGTCGGCGCTGCCATCGCAGCGGCCATGGCGCAGTAACCACTAGCCACTAGCCACGACGCCCTTTTTTCGGTACAATATAATATTGCAGAGATATTTCCACCATGTCTGTAGTTCAAGGAAAGGAGACGGCGCCAGGTCACGATGCTGCAACTTGATAAATCTATCAGCAAACCTTATTATGTACAAATTTACGAATATTATCGCCAGGAAATCGAAGCGCACCGGATGATAGCCGGCATGCGCCTCGATTCGGTCCGCGACCTGGCCCAGGCTGCGGGTATCAGCAAGATGACCGTCGAAAAGGCCTACTACCAGCTGGCCAGCGAAGGTTATATCCTGCGCCGTCATAAGGCTCGCTATGAAGTGGCTTCCCTGGGAGGCTTGGAGCCGCGGCCAGCGGATGCAGCGGCGCCGGTCTTGTGCGAGGCCAGCCGTCGTCCCGTCTATGCTTATGATTTTGCCAGCGGCGATATGGCCCTGGAACGCTTCCCCCTCGACATCTGGCGGAAATATATGAATCGGATTTTATCAGAACCAGACCGCCTGCTGGCGGCCAACGATGACCAGGGCGTCCCCGATTTGCGCCGGGCTTTGAGCCGCTACGTCTACGAAACGCGTGGCGTCCATGCCGATCCGTCGCAGATCATCATCGGCGCCGGGACGATTTCCCTCCTCGGAGTCCTGACCAACCTGCTCCATGATAAATATACCTGCATCGGCGTCGAAGACCCGGGCTTCCGCCTGGGACGGGAGATTTTCCGCAACAGCGGCTATTCCATCGTGCCCATTCCCATCAGCGGCGGCCTGCTCCACGTCGATGCCCTGGAAGCCAGCGGCGTCCGCCTGGTCTACGTCAGCCCGTCCCATCAGTTCCCGACGGGGACGGTCATGCCGGCCGGTATCCGCCACCGCCTGCTGCGCTGGGCGGAAAAGACGGACGGCCTGATCATCGAAGACGATTATGACAGCGAATTGCGCTACTATGGCCGGCCTGTCCCGGCCCTGCAAGGACTGGACCGTCAGGGCCGCGTCGTCTACATGGGTGCCTTGTCCAAGGTACTGCCCTTTTTTATCCGCCTCAGCTATATGGTCCTGCCGCCACCGCTCATGCCCCTCTATGAGCAGCGGCGCGGCCTGTTCCGCCAGGGTGCTTCGGTGCCGGAACAATGCGTACTGGCTGAATATATCGACAGCGGGGAACTCTCCCGCCAGGTCCGGCGATTGCGCAAGGAGTATCAGGAAAAAGGGGAACTGTTAGGGAAACTCCTGGTAGAAGCCTTTGGCAGCGACATCGTCGTAGGGCGCCTGGTTTCCGGCGTGTACTGCCATATCCGCCTGCACAGCCCTCTTCCGGAAGAAGAATTGCGCCGCCGGGCGGAACAGCAAGGCTGTCGTGTCTTATCCATGAAGTCTTTTTACGAAACACCGTCGCAGGAAACGGATAAAGAATTTCTCCTGTCATTTTCAAAAATTCCCAGCTGCAAGCTCCGCGATGCCGTTGCGGCATTGCATGGGGCATGGTCAGAGAAAGAAGGATACTAATGGCGAAAAGTTTGCGTTTTATTCAATGCGGTGATCTTCATTTAGGGAGTCCCTTCCATAACCTTGCCGCCATTGATGAACGGTGGCAGCGTATCGTCGGGAAAGCGCCTGTCCGGGCCTTCCAGAAAATCGTCCAGATGGCCATTGATAAACGAGTCCACGCTGTCCTCATCACGGGTGATGTCTACACCAGTGCCGATCACAACTTGACGGCACAGCTCGATTACGTGCGCCTCTTGCATAAATTGGCACAAAATAATATACAAGTCTTTGCCGTCCTGGGCAATCACGACCCGCTGGAAGCGTGGAAGGCGAAGATTCCCTTTCCGCCCAATGTCCATATCTTCCCGACGGAATCGGTTGAACGGGTGCCCCTCGTCGTCGATGGCGAAGAAGTGGCGGCTATTTATGGCCAGAGTTATGCTAAGAGCGAACAGCGGGAAAACCTGGCCTGGAAATTCAACCGTGCCGCTGGTGACCGTTTTTCTATCGGTATGCTCCATACTCAGGTCGGCAGCCGGGAATCGACGTATGCGCCATGTACCTTGGAAGATTTAAAGGAATGCGGCATGGATTACTGGGCCTTGGGACACATCCATAAGCATGAAATCCTTTGTGAAAAGCCATATATCGTCTATGCCGGCAACCCGCAGGGCCTGGATTGTACCGAAACGGGGCCGCGGGGCTGCTATTACGTCGAAGTCGGCCCTTATGGGACGACGGACCTGGAATTTATCGATACGAGCATCGTCCGCTGGGAAAGCATTGACCTTGCTATCGACGGCATCGAATCGGTGTCGGAATTGCGCGAGTCTGTCCGCTTTGCCAAGGAAAAAGTGCGCCGCAATATCGGCAAGCCGACCTTCCTGACAGTCAATTTCACCGGCTCCGGCAGCATGTACCACGTCCTCAACAATCCCGAAGCGACGCAGTACTGGCTGGACAGCTGGCGCGAAGAAGAACAGGGGAAATACGCTTTTGTCATGGTCGAACGCCTGCGCAACCTGGCCCGGCCCAAGATGAACCTGGGTGAACGGAGCAAACTGCCAGACTCCGTCGGCGACTATCTGAACGTCTTCGACAAATTGGAAAAGCTGGCTCCTGAAGAGAAAGTCAAGGCTTTGCGGGATATCCTTATGAGCCGTCCGGAATTTGAGCGCCTCGGCACGTATGGCCGGGCATTGACGGATGAGCGACTGCTGGAAACGTTCGAGAAAGCCAAATGGCTTGGTGTACAGAAATTGCTGGAACATAGAAGAGGTTAAGCAGTATGAAGATTACAGAGATGCATTTGGATGATTTCGGGATTTACCATGGTGTGAGCTGGAATCCGCCGGAACACGGCCTGATCGTCATGCACGGCCGCAACGAAAGCGGCAAGACGACGCTCATGAAATATGTCCGGTCCATGTTCTTCGGTTATTTGCGCGGAGACTGGAAAGGCTATTTCGGCAGCATGGGTATCCGCCGGGAAGACGGGAAAGAATACCGGATCGTCCGCAATGAAAAAGAATATTTCCTGTCTGACGGCAGCCAGAAGGTTCAGGACGAACCGGCAGACCTGTGGTGGCACGGACTGGACCGCCAGACGTATGATAAAATTTTTGCCATGGGCCTGGAAGACTTGCAGGGCTTTAAAATCCTATCCAATGAAGCCGTGCGCAGCCATTTCTTCAGCATCGAAGGTGGCGTCAGCATGGGGATGGCCCGCAGTGAAGTGACCAAGCACATGGGGGATCTCCTGGTCGCTTCGCCGCAGGGCAAGAAGCCCATCAACTCCCTGCTCAATGAACAGAAAGATTTCGACCGCCGCATCAACGGCATGGCTTACGATGAAGATGAATTTGCCAGCTTGCAGGAAACGGAACAGACGACCCACGAAATCGAAAACCGCATCCGCCTGGACATCGAAGAATCGAAGCAGCAGATTGAACGGATTTCCATGCCCATTGCCGCCTGGGATGTCTATAAGCGCGGCCAGGATGCCTTGCAGCACATGCAGGCCCTGGCAGACGTTTCCCAGTTCCCCGCTGATGGCGCTCAAAAGTGGGCCGAACTGGAACAAAATATCAAAGCCATCGACGACCAGGTCCGCAAACTCAAGGCGACGAGCCGCAAAGGCCCCGCTTTCCAGGAATCGTGGAACCGCTGGCTGGCCTGCGGCCCCCAGCTCGATGAGATGTATCATCACGTCGGCGAATGGAAACAAGGCCTGGCCGAACTCTCGGACCATGAAGATAAGGAAATGGACTGGGAGTTTGAAGGCACGAAACAAGCCGATTTGCTCAAAACCTGGACCGATGGTAAGGATATTCCGACCGCCGTCAACTGGACCCAGGGGATTTCGGCAGCCGCCGCCCTCGACCACAGCCGGCAGGATCTAGAAAAATGGAAGGCCGATAAGCCGAAGAACGTCTCGTCCCAAGACGGGGAAGACGGAGCGGCTGAAAAGACTAAAGACGAATGGGAAGTCATCGGGACCGCTGTGGCGACAATCCAGAATGTCGTCATGGAACGCCAGAAGATACAGGAACAGCTGGAATGGCTGAAAACGGAACCGGCCAGTTCGTCGAAGGCCTTTACCTTCGTCGGCGTCGCCTTCCTGGTCTTGGCCGCCCTGTGCGTCGCTGCCGTCTACATGGGTCACTTCAATTCGACTGTAGGCCTCGGCGGAGCGGCAGCCTGCGTCGTCATCGCCGTCATTTCTTTAGTCCGCCAGAGCACGGGTGCCGACAGGATTCCCCGTAAAATCGCGGAAATCGAAGGCCGGCTGGCCAGCGTCAACGGGAAAATCGGCGACCTGGCCAAGGAAGCGGAAATTACCCTCAGCACGGATGAATCGAATGAACGCTGGCTCCAGGAACTGGATGCCGTCCGCAAACAGTACCTGGATTGGCAGACCCGGGAAACGAAGAACGCCTGGCAGAAAGAACAGAAAGTCATGTATGACGCCATCTATGAAAAATGGCAGGCCGATGGCAATACCTGCAAGAAACAGCTCCTGGCCTGTGAAAGTGCCTGGGACGGCTGGCGCCAAAAATCCAGTTTCAGCAAGCTCGATACGACGGATGTGGCCAAGGCCAAAGAAGCCTGGGATACGTGGCATGACGTGACGACGGCTGCATCGGACTGGAAACGGCGCAAGATGGAATTAAAAGGAGCCATTTCCCGCTGGAGCGATACGGCAGAACAGATTTTCCGCGAAGTCGGCATCAAACAGACCGTGTCACCGGATGCCGTCGAAGCCATTTATAAACAGTGGCAGGATATCCGCGTCCAGGCTGAAGTGGCGAAAGAACAGGACCGCCAGCAGAAAGAACGGGAAAGCCAGATTGTCAGCCTTGGTGAAGAACGGCAGCAGCGCGTCCAGCAGCAGCAGGAACTGCTCAAGGCGACGGGAGCCCAGTCGGAAGGGGAATTTCGCAGCAAAGTCCTGCGCTTCCGTCAGTTCCATCAGTATAAAGAAGTCTATGACCAGACCGAAGCCCATATCCGCCTCATCGCCAAGACGCCGAAGAACCTGTCCGAACTGCGCCATGAATTGAAGATACACACTTTGAAGACTTGGACGGACGAACGCGATTACTACCAGAAAAAGATTGCCGATGCCGAAAAGAAACTGGCTGAAGTCGCTGAAAAACGGGGCAGCATCATCGAACGCCTGAGCCAGATGGCCAAGACCGACGAATACGGTAAGCTCCTGCAGGCCAAACAGAACCGCAAGGCTGAACTGGACCGGGCTGTCGACGACTGGCTGACCAATATGTATACCCAGTACATGCTGGAACAAGCCCAGGAATATTACGAACGGGTCCGTCAGCCCGTCGTCATCCGCCAGGCCGGCGAATACCTGAACCTCATGACCCAGGGCCGCTATACGTTGCAGGCCAGCCTGGATGGCAAACAGCTCTTTGCCGTCGACGGCAGCCAGCGCCGCGTCCCGGAAAAACAGTGGAGCAGCGGCTTGGGCGACCAGATTTACCTGGCCATCCGCATCAGTCTGGCCATGGCCTTCTCCAAACAAATCGAGCCGATGCCGCTCATCCTCGACGACATCTTAGTCCGCTTCGACGAACAACGCCAGAAAGAAGCCATCCAGTTCCTGGCCTCCCTGGGCAAAAAAGAACAGATATTCTTGTTCACCTGCTCCGACGCCACTTTGAAACTGGCCGAAGAAGTCCAAAAACAACTGGCCGGAGAAACAGACACGATCCACCTCTTCGAAATCGAAAAGGGGACCATCAAAGAACTCGCCAATCGTTTGTAGTTCATCGTTCATCGTGATGGGTTGATATTAAAACCATCCCCATCAACATCAAATTTTCAACTTAAATTCCGGCTATGCACAGGATTCACGGCGGTACGCCTTTTAGGCGTCCCCTACGGAATCGCATAAAGGCGACGAAAAATAAACGCAAGCCGCAATTCGCAGGTGGCCGGTCGCTGTAGTCCTGCAGACTGCAAAAAAATACACGGCCTGTGGCCTTGTGCGTAGGGGCTGTCCCAAAGGGCAGCCCGCTGAGAAATTCCATCACCGCCCATTCTGGTATAATGGCAGGCTTTTACGAACTACGAACCACGGCCATTTCCACGAGCCGAGGGCTTTTAAAGTTAAAACCATCCGCTAACCCCTAATCACTAGCCACTAACAACTCAAAAAGGGCCTGTCGTCATGCGACAAGCCCTTTTTTTACGCCCAGACGAATCCGGTCATAGCCATGGATCCCAAGGTACAGGTATTATTGAATGGCGTAGCTTTGTCCGTTCCGGCTGCGCCCAGGCAATAGAGCAGGGGCAGGTAGTGTTCAGGTGTCGGCACGGCGTAGGCTGCGTGTTCGTGGTTTTCGTAGTGGATGACAGCGTCGAGGTTGCCCTTTGTGACGTTATCGACGATGTCTTGGTTGAAATGTTTGGCCGCTTCAGAGCCGCCGCGATTGTTCCATTCGACGCGGCGCAAGTTGTGGACGATGTTGCCGCTGGCCCAGATGAGATAGCCTTCTTCACGGAGCGGGGCGAGTTTCTGGCCGAGTGCGAAGCATTGGTCCGGCGTAAACAGGCTGTTTACGGAAAGCTGGACGACTGGGATGGGCGCGTTAGGAAACATATGGACCATAACACTCCATGTTCCGTGGTCGATGCCCCAGGAATCGTCGATGGAAACGGCGTTGCCCAAAAGCTGGCAGACGTCCTGGGTCAGTTTCGGGCAGCCCTTGGCCGGGTATTGGAGCTGATAGAGTTCTTCCGGAAAGCCGTACATGTCGTAGATTTGCCGCGGCTTTTTGGCACTTTGGATGTACGTGCCCGGGACATACCAGTGGGCCGAGATGGCCAGGATGGCTTTGGGCTTGTCTTCGCTGGTTAGAACGTCTGCGCCGACGCGCTGCATTTCACGCGTCAAATCGTTTTCATCGATAGCCAGCATCGGACTGCCGTGACCGGTGAAGATAACAGGCGTTTTTTTCATTATGATGAATCCCCCTTTGCATAGAACCATAAAGATAAAACCATCTTTAGTATATCATGAAGTTACTTTACGTCAACAAACTTCCATTTTTCACATATTTAATAAATCATGGGGGAGCTGCAAAAATTTACGAATGTTATAGTGTTGGATTCCATCGTGACTAAAGTCGAGTTCATCCATAGAAACGACGTATTTGGGGTAATTGTCCTTTATGTCTTTATTACGGTATCGTTAGAAACTTTTCGATGTTCACTCTTCAAGTATTTTGTGATGTTAGAAGCACTGAAAACGTGGCCGATACTGCTAAGGGCATATCCGATAATGCGTTCTATTCCATAATCTCAACTAGTATAGTAGTAGGATTTTCCGTTTACTTGTGAGGATACGCTTCTTTTGTTATAATGGACGGGTAACGTACAGGTTACGGACTTGAGTTTTTAGAGATAACGACTGTGCGTCCTTTTGGGCGCCTTCGTTATCTCTTTTTTTGTTGGGAGGAATTAGCATGGAAGTTCGTCATTATCATTGGAAAGATGGAAAATCGCTGATTGTTGGGGAACGGACGCTGGTCATGGGCGTCCTCAATTATACGCCCGATTCTTTTTCGGATGGCGGGAAATGGAATAACGTCGATGTGGCCTTGAAGCATATGGAAGAGATGGTAGCTGACGGCGCCGATATCATCGACATCGGTGCTGAATCGTCGCGTCCCGGCTTTACGCCGATTTCGGCAGCTGAAGAAATCGCCCGGCTGGAAACGATTTTGCCGCGCCTGGTCGCAGCCTGCCCAGTGCCCATTTCTGTCGATACGTACAAGGCGGAAACGGCTGAATATGCCATGAGTACGGGCGCCCATATCATGAATGATATCTGGGGCCTCCAATACGCACCGGAACCGGGGAAGATGGCTGCTGTCGCCGCCAAATACGGCGTCCCTGTCGTCGTCATGCATAACCAGGAGGGTACGGAATACGACGATATCATCGAAGATATGAAACGCTTTTTCATCCGCTCGGCCATCATTGCTGACCAGGCAGGCATGAGCCAGGATCAGATCATCACTGACCCGGGCATCGGCTTTGGCAAGGATTTTGACCAGAATGTCTACGTTATGAAACATTTGCAGGAACTGACGGCCCTGCCTTATCCCCTGCTCCTGGGAACGAGCCGGAAAGGCTTCATCGGCAAGATCCTGGACCTGCCGGTGACGGAACGGATGGAAGGGACTGGGACGACCTGTGTAGTCGGCGTTTTGGCAGGCTGCACCATTGTCCGCGTCCACGATGTCAAACCCATCGTCCGCATGTGCAAGATGGCCGACGCCCTGCGTCCGGAAAAGTAGTTGAGTAAAACCTTTTACCGTATAAATATGACGAAACTTCCTTGACCACCGTGGCCTGGCGGCGGTATAATAGCCCCAATATGTAAAGGGTTATGGGGAGGTTTTCATATGGAAAATAAGAGTCTGCGCGGCCTCGTCGTGTGCCGCAATTTTTTAAATGATTCCGTCATCAAGGCACTGCTGGCGGTCCAGGAACAGGGGGATAATCCCTTTGGCAAGCATGAAGCAGCGGCTGTCCTTTTGGAACGGGCTGAACAGCTGGGCCTCAGCGGCAACATCCTGCGCCAGTATTTCCTCTACCTCTTGGGGGAAGGCAATACCGTCGCTGCCGAAGCCATCGAACGGTCGGGGAAGGCCGGCACGGGCATGACCAAGGCCCTGCTGCTGGACATGACCTTACTCTGGCCGTATCTGCAACAGTCCGCTTCCGACTTCCTCGATGTCGATTTCCTCGACAACTATGAGCCGGCTGTCCCCAAAGTCTATGGCTATGTCCAGACTTTGGAAACGGCTCTCATGACGGCATCGACACCGGAAGAAGCGACCAAGGCTTTACTGCATCATTATGCAGTCTATGGTCGGGGCAAACTGGCTCAGTTCATGGCCTTCCGTATCGGCGACGACGGCAGCCTCATCGGCATCGAAAACTTCCCGCATCTCGAATGGGATGACCTCATCGGCTATGCGGCCCAGAAGGAAAAGCTCCTGGCCAATACGACGGCCTTTTTGGCCAACCGGTCAGCCAATAACGTCCTCCTGACGGGCTCCCGCGGGACGGGCAAGTCGACGGCAGTTAAGGCCTTGGTCTGCCGCTATCACGAACAGGGACTGCGCCTCATCTAGGTCCAGCGCGGCCAGCTCCATAACCTGCAGCAGCTCATGGAACGGCTCGGTGACATCGGCAGCAAGAAGTTCATCCTCTTCCTCGACGACCTATCCTTTGATGAAAATGAAAAAGAGTATAAATATCTCAAATCGGCCATCGACGGCGGCGTCACACCGCAGCCGAAGAACGTCCTCATCTATGCGACGTCCAACCGCCGCCACCTCTTGAAGGAAACGTGGCGTGACCGCAATGATGAACTGGATGAAGTCTATCGCGACGACAGCACGAACGAATCCATTTCCCTGTCGGACCGCTTCGGCCTCATCCTCCATTACTCGGCACCGACACAGGACGAATACTTGCAGATCATTGCCCATGAATTGAAAAAAGCCGGGATTACCTTGGATCCGGAAGAACTGCGCGTCGAAGGCGTCCGCTGGGAAATGGAACACTCCGGCCGCAATGGACGCATTGCCCAGCAGTTTGTGAAATGGTATCTTGGCAATCGTCGGGCTTAATGATTTTAGGCGGAAAAACGTTTAACCAAACTTTTTTCGGAAAATTTCCCCAAAGCCATTGACAAACGGCGCAGGTTTTTGTAGAATGTGTTCAAGCTTTTCAAACGGGCCGCAACGATAACGGCTCGCAAAAGCATATAGTGAAATCTGATGACGGGAAAGAGTAGTTCGTCCGGACATTCCCAGAGAACCGGCGGCTGGTGCGAGCCGGTAATGAATGGCGATTGAAAATCATCCCCGAAGAGAAGTGCTGAAGCAAGATTAAGCACTGACGATTTTTCCACGTTATAGGAAACGCGTATGTTGGTACGTTGTAGAGAGCCTGGTTGCAGCAATGCACCGGGAATCAGGGTGGTATCGCGGAATAGTACTCCGTCCCTCAGTGAGGGGCGGAGTTTTTTTGTTGGCCTCTTTCGACGAATCTCTAAATCCCAACGAGATAAATTATTTTATACTCAAGGAGAGATGTTATTATGGCAAAAGTATTTTATGATCAGGACGTAAATTGGGACGTTATGAAAGGCAAAAAAGTGGCTGTCGTTGGTTATGGCAGCCAGGGTCATGCTCATGCCTTGAACCTCAAAGACAGCGGCGTCGACGTTGTCGTTGGCTTGTATGAAGGCAGCAAATCGGCAGCTAAAGCCAGAGAAGCCGGCCTCGAAGTCAAGACCGTTGCCGAAGCTGTCAAAGATGCTGACGTCACGATGGTCCTCATTCCGGACGAAAAACAGGCTGACGTATATGCAACGGAAATCGCTCCGAACTTGAAATCCGGCAGTGCCCTCGCTTTTGCACACGGCTTCAACGTTCACTTCAAACAGATCGTTCCGCCGGCTGATGTCGACGTCTTCATGGTTGCTCCGAAGGGTCCGGGCCATCTCGTCCGCCGTACGTTCGTAGAAGGCGGCGGCGTCCCCGACGTATTCGCTGTTGAACAGGATGCTTCCGGAAAATGTTTCGATCTCGCCCTGGCTTATGCCCGCGGTATCGGCGGTACGCGTGCCGGCGTCATCCAGACGACCTTCCAGGAAGAAACGGAAACGGACCTCTTCGGTGAACAGGCAGTCCTCTGCGGCGGTATCTGCCAGCTCATCACCAACGGTTTCGAAACCCTCTGCGAAGCTGGTTATCAGCCGGAAATCGCTTACTTTGAAACCTTCCATGAAATGAAATTGATCGTCGACCTCATGTATGAAGGCGGAATGGCTAAGATGCGCAAATCCATCAGCGACACCGCTGAATATGGCGATTACACCGCTGGTCCGCGTGTCGTAACCCAGGAATCGAAGAAAGCCATGAAAGAAGTCTTGAACGACATCCAGTCCGGCGCCTTCGCCAAAGATTGGCTCCTCGAAAACAAAGCCGGCGGCCGCGCTCACTTCCTCGCTATGCGCCGTCAGCACGCTGAACATCCGCTCGAACAGGTCGGCGAAAAACTCCGTGCTATGATGCCGTGGCTCCACAACAACGACCAGAACGACTAAAAGATAGTTTTAAGTTTGATGTTTGGTGTTTGAAGTTGGATATAACTTTTAACATCAAACATCAGACATCAAACCCAAGAAGCGGGTTGAGTGAAGAATAGTTTCTTTGTAAGTATGCGTTATGTTTTATGATGAGGTGAATGAGATGAAAATGACCGGAGCACAAGCAGTGATCGAATGCTTGAAACGTGAACAGGTACAAGTCGTCTTCGGCTATCCCGGCGGGGCTGTCCTGACGTTATATGATGAATTATATAAAGCCAAATTTCCCCATATCCTGACAGGACACGAACAGGGAGCTGTCCACGCCGCTGACGGCTATGCCCGTGCCACGGGCAAGCCCGGTGTCTGCTTTGCTACGTCCGGACCTGGCGTCTGCAACATGGTTACCGGCATTGCCACGGCCAACATGGATTCCATTCCTCTCGTCGTCATCAGCGGCCAGGTGGCTACGCCTCTCATCGGGCGCGACTCCTTCCAGGAAGCTGATATTTCCGGTATTACCACACCGATTACGAAACACAACTATTTAGTAAAGAACGTCAAGGAATTGCCCCGGGTCTTGAAAGAAGCCTTTTACATCGCAACTACAGGCCGGCCCGGGCCGGTCCTTGTCGATATTGCCAAGGATGTATTCGATACACCTTTTGAATTTGAATATCCCGAAGAAGTTCATCTGCGCGGCTATCAAGGTTGTCACGTCGGCCGTGAAGCCGATGTCGACCGCGCTGTCGAAGCCATTGAAAACGCCAAGCGCCCGGTCATCCTTACCGGTGGCGGCGTCGTCCTTTCCAACATGTCGGATCGGTTGAAACACATTGTCCAGCAAATGCATGTCCCTGTCGTGACGACGCTCATGGGCAAGGGCTGCGTCCCCGACACGTATGACGCCCACTTGGGCATGGTCGGCATGCACGGCTCCTATGCGGCCAACATGGCTGTTACCAAATGCGACCTCTTAGTCGCTATCGGCGCCCGTTTCGACGACCGTGTCACAGGCGACGTCGAAAATTTCGCACCGAACGCGCAGATCGTTCACTTCGATATCGATAAAGTAGAAATCAACAAGATCGTCCACGCCGACATCAGCGTCAACGGTGACCTCCGCTGGTCCCTGCCGCTCCTCGACGAAAAGCTGGCGGCCCATGAAACGCACCTGGCTGACCGCTACGAAGCATGGCGGACTTTCGTCCTCGATATGAAGGCCGCTCATCCCTTCGCCACGCGGGACCTTCCCGATGCCGTTTCACCGCAGAAGCTCTTTGAAGAAGTCCAGAAATGGACTGATGATGACACGATTGTCGTCACCGACGTCGGCCAGCACCAGATGTGGGCGGCTCAGTTCTTTGACCTGAACAAGCCCCGCCGCTTCGTCACCTCTGGCGGCTTAGGCACCATGGGCTATGGCCTGCCGGCTGCTATGGGAGCTAAATTAGGCTGTCCCAAGTCGAAAGTCGTCTTATTCACTGGTGATGGCAGTATCATGATGAACTGCCAGGAATTTGCAACCCTCCATAAATATGGCGTCGATGTCAAGACCATCGTCCTCCACAACAATGTCCTGGGCATGGTCAATCAGTGGCAGCGCATGTTCTACAACGGCCACTGTGCCGAATCCGTCATCAACGATAATCCCGATTTGACGGCCGTATCGGCATCCATGGGGGTCCCCGGGACAGCCGTCCATAAGCCGGAAGACCTGGCCAAAGCCGTAGAAACCTTGTTCAAAATGGAAGGGCCGGCACTGCTCGATGTCTTCATTCCGGCCGATGAAAATGTCTATCCCATGGTTCCCGGCGGCAAGCGTCTGGACCAGATGGTGTTGGGAGGTGAAGGGAAATGATGAGACAACATATCGCCATTCTCTGCGACAACAAACCGGGCGTACTGACCCACGTATCCGGCCTGATCAGCCGCAGAGCCATCAATATTGAATGTATCAACGCCGGCTATACTGAAGAAGCCGACGTCACGCGGATCAATATCGTCGTTTCCGTCGAAAACCGCTGGGAACTCGACCAGGCTGTCAACCAGCTGGCCAAGCTCATCGACGTCATCAAAGTCGTCAATCTCGACGACGCGCCTTTCGTCAGCTACGAACTGGCCATGATCAAAGTCAAGAGCCCGACGCCCCAGACCCGCGAAGAATTGACAAATATCGCTCAGCTGTTCAACGCCAAGATTGTCGACGTCCAGCGCCGTTCCCTGGTCCTGCGCCTGACGGGCCGGGAAGACCATATCGAGGCCCTTCTGGAAATGCTGAAAGATTATGATATTATTGAAATTGCCCGGACCGGCCAGATTTCCCTGTCCCGCGGCGAAGAAGCTGTTAAAGATATGTAAGAGAAAGGATGAATACCATGCGCAGTGATGTTGTTAAAAAGGGCGTTACCCGAACCGCTCATCGTACTTTGTTCCACGCTATGGGCTATAGTGACGAAGATTTACAGAAGCCGTTGATCGGCATCTGCAATGCCTTCAATGAAATCATTCCCGGCCATATCCATTTACGCGATATTGCCGAAGCTGTCAAACTCGGCGTAGCTGCTGCCGGCGGTACACCGATTGAATTTCCGTCCATCGGCGTCTGCGACGGCATCGCCATGGGGCATCGCGGCATGAGCTTCTCCCTTTCGAGCCGCGAACTGATCTGCGACTCCATCGAAGCCGTTGCCACAGCTCATGCTTTCGACGGCCTCGTCCTCATCCCGAACTGCGATAAAATCGTACCGGCCATGCTCATGGCTGCCGGCCGTCTCAATATCCCGACCGTCGTCGTCAGTGGCGGTCCTATGCTCGCCGGCCGCCACAACGGCAAGAACATCAGCGTCAGCACCATGTTCGAAGCCGCTGGTAAAGTGGAATCGGGCCAGATGACGCCGGAAGAAATGCACCAGATGGAATTTCAGGCCTGCCCGGGCTGCGGTTCCTGCTCCGGTCTGTTCACGGCCAACACCATGAACTGCATGACCGAAGTCCTCGGCATGGGCCTTCCCGGCAACGGCACCATTCCGGCTGCCTACACGGGCTTGCGCCGCATGCTGGCTAAGAAAGCCGGTCAGGTCGTCATGGATTTGGTCCGCAAGGATATCAAACCGCGCGACATCATGACTCTCGAAGCTTTTGAAAATGCCATTGCCGTTGACATGGCTATCGGTGGTTCGACCAATACGGCCCTTCATTTACCGGCTATTGCCCATGAAGCCGGCGTCGACCTCTCGCTCGACGAATTTGACGAAATCAGCCGTAAGGCCGCCTATATCTGCAAGATGAGCCCTGGCGGCACCTACCATATGCAGGACCTCGATGAAGCCGGCGGCATCTGCGCCGTCATGAAAGAAGTCTCTAAATTAGGCCTCATCCATACCGATGCCCAGACCATTACCGGTACGGTCGGCGACCGCATCAAAGACGCGAAGATCCTCAACCACGAAGTCATTCATTCCGTCGAAGATGCTTATATGCATAAAGGTGGCATTGCCGTCCTCAAAGGTAACCTGGCTCCCCTCGGTTCGGTCATCAAAGAAAGTGCCGTCGAACCGGACCTTTTGGTCTACAAGGGCACGGCTAAATGCTATGATTCGGAAGAAGCTGCTATTGCCGCTATCATCGGCGGTGAAATCAAAGAAGGCCACGTCGTCGTCATCCGCTACGAAGGCCCGAAAGGCGGCCCGGGCATGCGCGAAATGCTAAACCCGACAGCTGTCATCACCGGTATGGGCTTGAAAGTCGCTCTCCTGACAGACGGCCGCTTCAGCGGTGCCAGCCGTGGCGCCTGCATCGGCCATATCTCGCCGGAAGCCATGGAAGGCGGCCCCCTGGCCCTGGTACACGACGGGGATACTATCTCCATCGATATCCCCAATCGTAAGCTGGAATTGGAAGTCAGCGACGAAGAATTGGCAAAACGCAAGGCTGAATGGAAACAGCCGGAACCGAAAGTCAAGACAGGCTATCTGTCCCGCTACGCCAAACTCGTCACGTCTGCCAACACCGGCGCTGTCATGAAATAAACCGTCTTTGATTTCACCTCTTGCCCCGGCAGGGCTTCTTCGGAACTTCGGAGAATTCCCTTCTGGGGCAGGAGGTTTCTTTTTCTGCATTTATAAACATACTGTGTTAAAAGAGGTATTCATTATGAAAAAAGTCTGTGCCCTCATCGGCAAATATTTCGGCGTCCTCGCCGTCATCTTCCTCATCATCGGCATGACCCTGCCGACGAGCTTTTCCTGGGTCCTCGGAAAAGTCGGCGGTGTTTCCGTCCTCTCTGTCCTTCTCGGCATCATCATGTTCGGTATGGGCATGACCATGAGCGTCCACGATTTCGCCTTGGTCCTCAAGCGGCCGAAAGATGTCTTTTTTGGCGCTTGCGCCCAGTATCTCGTTATGCCTTTCCTGGCGTACGTCCTTTCGACGCTGTTCCATCTCAATCCGGCGCTGACCGTCGGCGTCGTCCTCGTCGGCACCTGTCCGGGCGGTACGTCGTCCAATGTCATCACCTTCATGAGTAAAGGCGATGTCCCCCTGTCGGTTACGATGACCAGTGTATCGACGCTCATTTCGCCGATCATGACGCCGCTCTTGACGTACCTTATCATCGGTCAGCGTATTTCTTTTGACCCGGTTGGCATGTTCTTATCCATCTTACAGATTGTCATTGTCCCCATTGCCCTGGGCCTTATCGTCAAGAGCTTCCTGCCGAAGCTGGCTGATACGGCGACGGACTACTTGCCGGCCGTTTCGTCTCTGGCTATTTCCTTCCTCATTGCCGGCATCATCGGCGCCAGCCGCGATGCTATCCTCAACAGTTCGGGTATCATCCTGCTGGTCGTCATCCTGCACAACTGCCTGGGCTATGCCCTGGGATTCTTCATCGGCCATCTCTGCGGCATGAGCTGGAAGAAAATGGTCGCCTTGTCCATCGAAGTCGGCATGCAGAACTCCGGTTTGGCTACGGGCCTGGCAAAAGCTCACTTTGCCTCGCTGCCCATGGCTGGCGTACCCGGTGCTGTTTTCAGTGCATGGCATAACATTTCCGGCGCCGTCCTGGCTTATCTTTACGTCAACTATCTGAACAAACGCTTTGATTCTAACTACGAAGCCGACCAGAAAGCCGCTGCCGTATCACCCACAGCAGCCCATTAAATTCGATTATCCACATCAAACTTTCAACTTCAAACTTCAAACTCAAAAAGGGCTTGTCGCACATGCGGCAAGCCCTTTTTTCTGCTATAATAAATATAAATTCACTTGTCAGGAGGAAATTTACATGTTTGCTGTCATCGTCAATGCCGTGACGTCTTCTTTGGGAGCGTTACTGGGATTTTTTTTGAAGCGCGGCATACCGGAGCGCTTTACCAAAGCTATTTTTGGCGTCATTTCGCTGTGTGTGGCCATCATGGGTATACAAGGGGCCGTCCAGAGTCAGAACCTGCTCCTGGTCCTGGCCAGCATGATTATTGGAACCCTCGTCGGGACGCTCATCGGCATCGAAGATGGCATGAACCGCTTCGGCGAATTTCTCAAGAAACGAATGGGCCGCGGAGATGACTCGCGCTTCGTCCGGGGCTTCGTCACCTTATCCATCATGCAGGTCATCGGCGCCATGGCCATTATCGGTCCAGTCCAGGCAGCGCTGGGAAGTAACGACCTTTTGTATTTCAAGAGCGCCCTCGATTTTACATCGTCCTTTATTTTCGGGACTCTGTATGGCTTAGGCGTCGTTCCCGTCGGTATCGTCCTCTTTATTTACCAGGGATTTTTCTACCTCTTGGCGACCTTCGTCATGCCCCTCATGACACCGGATGTCGTCCGTGAACTCAATGCCGTCGGCAGTGTCATGATCCTGGGCATCGCTCTCAACATGTTCCAGCTGACGAAATTGAAAGTAGCCGACTTCCTGCCGGCCCTGTTCATACCTATCATATACTATCATGTAATCGTATGATGAGGGTATTGCGATTATGTGCCCCCTCATCATATATGCTCTGGCCATTTACAGGATTGCACGCGGGACGCCCTTTGGGCGTCCCCTACGGCATCGCATACAGGCGATAAAAAATAATGCGGCTGTATGCCGCCTGCGTAGGGGCTGTCCCGGCCAGGGCGGCCCGCTGTGATGATTGACCACAGCCTATTCGTGTATTATGGTAAGCTTTTTATCCTTTAGGAGGCGTTTTATGCATTTGCAGGAGATCATTGATCAATTAAAAACGGACGAACGGAACGCGGCGTATACGGCCCGCGGTATCGGTCCGATTTTTCAGATTCACGAGGAAGCGAAAATCCTGATTATCGGCCAGGCTCCGGGCAAAAAGGTCGAAGAATCGGGTATTCCTTTCCATGATAAATCCGGCGAAAAGCTGATGACCTGGATGGGCATCGACAGGCAGGTTTTCTATTCGCCGGCCATCTCCATTATGCCTATGGATTTCTACTATCCCGGCAAAGCCAAAACGGGCGACAAACCGCCGAGACGGTTCATCGCCCAGGAATACCATCGTGAAATTCTGCAGCTCATGCCGGACCTGAAACTTACTATCCTCGTCGGCAAGTACGCCATCGACTATTATTTAAAAGGCCGGAAAGAACGTAATTTGACGGAGACCGTGCGGCATTACCAGGCCTATTTGCCGGACTATTTTCCCATCGTTCATCCCAGTCCGCTTAACTTCCGCTGGCAGGCCAAAAATCCCTGGTTCGAAGCGGAGGTCGTGCCGGAATTACAACACCGTGTCCATGAAATATTGTAAAATTTTAACATTAAACCTTTAACTTAATTGGTGTAACGTATAACGAACCTAAAATATTATTGACATGTTGAGAATGACGCGGTATAATAAGCACCAACAAATACAAAACAGTGTTGAATGGAAGTAGTAAGGTTTGGGAAACTATGACAGAGACCCGCTGGTGGCTGAGAGGCAGGATGGGATCCCGGCGTGAAGTCGTCCAGGAGCTGCTGCCCGAACGCATTTTGTTAGTAGACGCAGCCGGCAGGCAACCGTTACCTTGCCAGGCATTACATGGGCTGTCCCGGAGATGCTGGAAAAGTGGTCGTTACGACAATGAGAGTGGTACCGCAGAGTGAATACTTTGTCTCTTTTTAGAGGCAAAGTTTTTTTTTGCTCCATCAAAACCGTTTGCGTATTTGTATTTATCAGGTCTTATTTTGGAAAGGATGTGCGTGACTATGATGGATTTCATTGGAAAGTTAAGCGGTTTTGTTGGGAAAAATTTGACGTATATCGTCTTTCTCGTCGTCATCTGGGCGTATTTCATGCCCAATGCCTTTCTCTGGGCCGTTCCGCATACGGTCTTGTTGCTAGGCGTCATCATGTTCGGTATGGGCATGACGCTCCACGCCCGGGATTTCAAGTTGATCGTCCAGCGGCCGAAGGAAGTCCTCATCGGCTGTACAGCTCATTATACGATTATGCCGCTGCTGGCGTATGCCCTGGTCCTGGCTTTTGAAATGCCGCCGGAAATCGCCGTCGGCATGATCCTTCTCGGTTCTTGTCCCAGTGGGACGGCGTCGAACGTCATGGGGTTCCTGGCCAAGGCGGATGTCCCCTTGTCCGTTTCCATTACGACTTGTTCGACGTTGTTGGCGCCCATTATGATGCCTTTCATCGTCTGGGGCCTGGCCGGCCAGTGGGTCGAAGTTTCCTTTATGGCTATGGCCATGACGGTCATGAAAGTCATCCTGGTTCCCCTGGTCCTCGGCTTGTTGACGCACCGCCTGATGGGGGAAAAGCATATTGCCTCCCTGTCGAAGGTACTGGTCCTCGTATCCGCTTTTGGTGTCCTGGTCATCGTCGGCGGCGTTATTGCCATCAATGGGGCTAAGATCCTGGACATGGGCATCTTTATCATTCTCATGGTCCTCCTGCACAATCTCGGTGGTTTCCTCATCGGTTATTTTGTTACGGGGAAATTGGGCTTAGGGAAAAAGCAGCAACATTCGGTTACACTGGAAGTCGGCATGCAGAACGACGCCCTGGCCATTTCGCTGGTTTCGGTCTTCTTTGCGCCTGCCGTCGCCATTCCTGCCGCTGTCGGTGCCGCTATCCATCAGGTAACCGGCTCTATCCTGGCGGGTATCTTTGCCCGTCACATGGAAGCCCATGAAGCCAAGGAACGGGCTGCTGAAGCGAAGCCCCTTATCGAAGCGGTACCGGGAAATCATTAAGTTCATTACATGAGCCCTTGCAAGCCCCCATTTGTTTTGATACGATAAGTATATACAATTGGGGGCTTTTGCATGAAATTTATTATATATTTACAAAAATATATCCAGCAGCTGTTCCAAAGGACGCTAGGGGATTTTCAAGATATCCAGGCTATTTTATCGGACCCGGAATTTAAAAAACGGAAAATCCGGGATAATCTCTATGCTTGCAGCTTTGTTGCCTGTTTATTGTGTATCATTTCCATGACCGGTTTTGTTGGAACCTATGCGCCAAGGGCAGTAGGCGCCGTTTTGCCGACTATTAATTCGACGACTGTCTATTTGGTGATTTTTGGCATCAATCTCGTATTTTTGGCCTGTTTCTATCAATGTCTTCGGGAAGTCGTAAAAGATGAGGAACTGTTAGATGACTTGGTCTACGTTTTTTTGCTCATCGATTCGTCGCTGGCGTGTCTTTCCTTTTTTACGACCCAGAACGGGAGCAGTTTCTTCTTTGAATACCTGCTCATACTCATCCTGGTCTATTTACTGCCTATTTATGATAATATCAAGGTCTTGATTCCCATCATCGCCGTCAATCTGGCGACGACGTTCGCCGTCATCGACGTGACGGGGCATGAAGTGCCCTGGCAGGATCAATATGATATCGTCTTATTTTACCTGGTCTGTCTGGTCATCATCTTTTCCAGGCGTCATCTGGCTTTATCTTTTGCTCAGGTCCGCATGACTCTCCGGTCCCGCAATGAAGAGTTCTATCAGCGTAGCCGGACCGACGAGCTCACGGGCCTTCTGAACCGCGAAGCACTGCGGGAAGATTTTGAACAGTATTTTGGCAAGGCCCTTTGCGTCATGATCTGTGATATCGACCAATTCAAATTCTACAATGATACCTATGGTCATATCCGGGGCGATGAGATTTTATCCGTTGTCAGCCGGCTCTTTCAAAAGCACTTTGGCTATACCGGCGTCTACCGCTATGGCGGCGACGAATTTCTCATTATCTCCTTTATGCCCCATGACGGCTTCCAGCATTATGTCGAAACCTTCCAGAATCAGCTATGTAAGCAGCCCTTCGAGGCCGTGCAGCGCCATCCCACCGTCAGCGGCGGTTATACCTGGGGATACTGTGAAGGAGCCGTTTCTTTGCGGACGATGTTCGCCCAGGCCGACCAATTGCTCTATAAAGCCAAAGCTGCCGGGCGGAACCGCGTCTTTGGTGAGCCCTTCGATATGGAAAAAGCCGAAGCCGGCCTGCACGAAATGGCAACATGGATCAATAAAAGTTCGTAAAAAAAGAGGCTGTCGCACGTGCGACAGCCTCTTTTTTTTACGAGCCACGAGCCACTAATCCCTAACCTCAAATGGCCTGCGGGAAGGTGTTGGTCAGGATTTTTGCTCCGCCTTCGGTGGTCCGGGTCTGCAATGTCGTGCCACCGGCAGCGATGTCTTCGATGTCCGTCGGGATGCGCTTATAGGGCAGCTTCTTGAGGATGCGGTCCATCGATTCCGTCAGGACTTCGTTGGGGTCGTTCAGAATCGATGCCGATTCGACTTCACGGCCTTTGTCGCTATAGCTCTTGAAGGTATCCGTCCGCTTATCGTAGGCATATACCGTCAGGTGATAGAGACATTCCGTGATGATTTCATCATCGTCATAGCCCCAAAATCCGGCCATGTGCTGCCGCCAGTACCAGGTCTGGACGACCGGGACCAGGACGACATCCGCCTTGTATTGTGCCGACAGAGCACGCAACGTATCGATATTGACGTCGGACGGCGACAGGGCGGTATCCGTTTCGATGCGGTCCCAGTAGGGGATGCGGAAGGGCTGTTTCAGCCGGCTTTTCATGAAACGGGCCGCATGGCTGTCCTGGGTCGTATCGGCGATGACGACGGTCCGCATGTTATCGAAGCGCGGGCTGTCAGCCAGGGCCGTCGTGACCGACAGGAAACAGAGAAGGAGCAGGAGACAGAGTTTTTTCATGAGGCAACACCTCCAGCAAAAAATCAGAAATTGCCGTTATCGTTGAGTAGTGGCAGCGTGTCATCGACTTGCGGGATGTAGCGTTCCAAGGCGGCCAGCATCTTTTCCTTGTCCATCGGCAGGGTGCCGCCGACAGGCAGGAGATTGGAAACGTGGTTGCTGCGGAAGATACAGGGCTTGGTCATTTCCGTATGGCGCAGGATCATGTCCAGTTCCTTGAGGAAACCCCGTGCCGTCAAGGGCGTGAACGTCCCTTCGACGACATCCTGATAGAGCGGGACTTCGTGAGGAATGATGAGCGACAAGGCGCTGAGCATGGTCGGATTGATGGCTGATACGACTTGGGCCGTATGCAGGGCGTGTTCTTTCGTCCGTTCCTGACCGCCCAGGCCGAGGAGGATCATCGTCGACAGTTTCATGCCGGCAGCCAGGGCTTTTTTCCCGGCTTCGATGGTGAGGGCCGCTGTCGTCCCCTTATCGACGAGTTTCAGGACGTCATCGTCGCCGCTTTCGATGCCCATGTAGACGATGGCCAGACCGGCTTCGCGAAGACGTTTCAATTCTTCCGGGGTCTTGCGGACCAGGTCGGCCGGCGTCGCATAGGCGCCGATGCGGTTCAGGTTGGGGAATTTTTCGTAGCACTTCTTCATGATAGCGATGAGCTTGTCCGTTGGCAGGACCAGGGCGTCGCCATCGGCCAGAAAGATACGGCGGATAAAGGGCATGGCATAAGCGCCGCGCTCGATGATCCCTTCGATTTCCTCCATGGGACGGATGCGGAACTTAGAAGCTTTGTACATATCGCAGAAACGGCAAGTATTGTGAGAACAGCCGATAGTAACGCGCAGAATGAAGCTGCGGGCTTCACTAGGCGGGCGGAAGACAAGGCCGCCAGCATCATCAATAATCATAAGTAACACACCTTTCTTCAAAGATGAAAAAAACATTAGTCGTTCATCTCTTATTATACACGAAAAGTACGTATTACGAAATAGCTGGTTTCTTCTGCAAAATGATGATGAAGACAGTAGCGATGATGCAGGCATAACCGATGAGTTCAACCGTATGGAAGGTCGTGCCCAAGGCGATAGCCGAAACTACGGAAGCGATGACCGGTTCCAGTGTGCCCAAAAGGGTGGCTTTCATCGGTCCGATTTCGCTGATGCCTGTGACGAAAGCCGTAAAGGACAAGGCCGTGCCGATGATGATGATAAAAGCGACGGCCAGCCAGCCTGTCAGGTCCAAGACCGGCCAGAGTGTCCAGAACTGACAAGATACGCTCAGGAACAGCCCGCCGATCATCATGCCTAACCCGTTGGCGACAGCGGCGCCCCAATTCGCGGCCAGCCCTTGAGACAAGACGGGATAGGTGACACAGGCAACGGCGCCAATAAGCCCCCAAGTCAGTCCTAAAGGGGAAATGACCATTGCCGATGGAGTCCCATCTGTTGCGGCTAGATAGACGCCGCCAAAGGCCAGGAAGACCGATATGATTTCCCTGGCTGTGGGCCGTTTGTGAAAACGGACGGCTAAATAAAGAGACATGAAAACGACACTTAATGTTTGCAAGACCGTCGCCGTGCCGGCATTCGAGTTCTTTATGGCTGATAAATAAGAAAACTGGCTCAAAATAAGACCGAAGAGGGCAAAAAGAATTAATTGGCGCAGGCTGATCGGGTCATGAAGCATAAGACGTATTTCGGCCTTCTTTGTCGGCCAAATCATGAGGGTCAGGAACAGGCCGGCCAGGCACATGCGTATCGACGCCAGCCACGACGGTTCTACGGTATAATGAGAAAGCAGGAACTGGCTGACGACGCCATTGAAACCCCATGATGTCGCCCCGATGACACAAGCTATGATACCATGCTGCGTTTTTGTCATACTAAGACCTCCTCTGCCTGCGGCTACCTATTTGTTCCTCTAGTATACACGAGGGAAAGGAGGGGTGCAAGGGCTTATCCCACCAGGCTAAGTGGTCGTTAACTGATAGCTGGTGTCGATGAGCTCCAAGATTTTTTCATCCGGTAAGGTTTCATCAAGCACTACAGAAATCCATGTCTTGTGGTTCATATGGTAAGCCGGATAGATGCCGGGAATTTGCCGCAGTTCATCTCCCTGGGCCGGGGGAATTTTTACATTGAGGATATCGATGAGAGACGTATTCCCATCTTTATTCAGGACCTCTCTTTTTACATTCATGATGAGGGCAAACCATTTCCGGTTGGACGTATGGCGAAAAGCCCCGTATGACTGGTATCGGGAGGAATGTTCCCAGGGAAAATCCGGGTTGACCTGGAAACGCTTCAAGATGGCTTGAGTCAGCCTGTTGGCCTGAGGCGAGGCAAAAAGTACATCGCCGCAGCAGGCATTGGCAATATCCGTAAGCAAGGCGGCGTAAGCAGAACGAACTTTATTCACATAAGGCCCGTTGGCAGCTTCTTGTCGCAGTTGGTAGTACTCATCCTGGGTCATCGAATCGATGACCTTGCCCATCACTTGTCCTTTAAGGGTGACGGAAAGGATGGCTTTGAAATCTCCGTCAAGAAATGGTTTTTCAAGAATATAAGTTTTGTTTGCTTTATGAAAGCCATAGGCGAGCATTTTGCTTTCTATCCACCGTTTGCGGGAAAGGACAGTTTCCTCGATGGGAATCATCGGGCCAGCACCTCTTTTTCTAAATCCTATCTCCCAAAAATGAAACATCAAACTCAAAGAGAATTTGTTGTTTCATTAATTATATATCAGAAAAATCCTTATATCAATTTATTATTAGTATAGCAAATCAAGTCGGATGCCTGGCCCCTGGCTGGTGACATTGCGGGAACGATCTCGGTCCGCACGGTCATTATGGACCGTGCAGGATGCCGTGCGTGCTATTTGCGTCCGGCGTGCTGCTTTGTTTGAGCGCAGCGAGTTTCAGCACGCCAGCAAATGGCACTCTCGGCAAGAGGAGTGGAGCACGCGAACCAGCCAGGGGCCAGGCGGCCGACGGCAACCTCTCCAGAAGAACCTCTCAGACCGCCGTTGGCGGCCAGCTCCCCTAGTATGGGAGTCTTTTGTATTCCTGCACTTTATCCCGAACAACGAACAATGTGAACGTACTCCCGCCTCTATAGGCGGGAGTACGTTCACAAAGGAATGTCACACGAAGGTTTTGCCATCCGCCAACCCTTAGTCACTAGCTGCTAACCACTAAAAAAGCGCTGTCGCATCGCGACAGCGCTTTTTTTTATTTCTTTCCGTTCTTTCCGTGTTTCTTTTCGAATGCAATCATGTGTGCTTCTTGGTCGGTATGGCCTTCGGCTTCCGCCTGAGCGATGAGGGCGACCATTTCTTCATAGGCTTCGGGGATGACTTTGGTCAGGTGAGTGACGGTGTCGTCCCAGTTTTCTAAGAGGATATGGCCCAGATTGCTGTCCGTGTATTGGACATGTTTTTCCAACATCGTCTTGACGGCCGCTTTTTCATCGTCGTCCGTGAGTGGTTCCAGTTTGACCAGGTCTTTATTGCATTTGTTCGGATCCAGGTCATAGACGTAGGCGATACCGCCGGACATGCCGGCAGCAAAGTTGCGCCCTGTCTGGCCGAGGATGAGGACCCGGCCGCCGGTCATGTATTCGCAGCCGTGGTTGCCGACGCCTTCGACGACGGCGCTGATGCCGCTGTTGCGGACGCAGAAGCGTTCACCGGCCGTGCCGTTGATGTAAGCTTCGCCGCTGGTCGCGCCGTAGAAGGCGACGTTGCCGATGATGATGTTGTCTTCCGCCGGGAAGACCGATTCCCGCGGCGGCGATACGATGATCTTGCCACCCGACAGGCCTTTGCCGAGGTAATCGTTGGCATCGCCTTCCAGGGTCAGTGTCAGGCCATGGGGGATGAAGGCGCCGAAACTCTGGCCGGCCGAACCGACGAAGGACAAGATAATCGTGTCTTCAGCCAGACCTTTTTCGCCGTAGCGCTTGGTGATTTCACTGCCCAGGATGGTCCCGGTGACGCGGTCCGTATTCTTGATGCGCAGGCGGGCGCGGATATGTTTCTGTTCTTCCAGGGCCGGACGGCACATGCGGACCAGTTTGGACATATCCAGGGTCGTGTTGATCTTGTGGTCCTGAGGTGTCGTGAAGTGCTGGCCGACGGAAGCGTCGGTGTACGGACGGTACAGGAGGTTCTTCAGGTTGACCGTCTTGGCTTTCCAGTTGCCGAAGTGATCGCGCTGTTTCAGGCAATCGTAGCGGCCGACCATTTCGTCGATGGTATGGAAGCCCAGGCGGGCCATGATTTCCCGCAGGTCCTGTGCGACGAAGCGCATGAAGTTGATGATGTATTCCGGTTTGCCCTTGAAGCGTTTGCGCAGTTTTTCGTCCTGTGTGCAGACGCCGTACGGGCAGGTGTTGAGGTGGCAGACACGCAGCATATGGCAGCCGATGGCCAGGAGCGGCGCCGTACCGAAACCGAAGACTTCAGCGCCGAAGAGGGCGGCGATGGCGACGTCGCGGCCGGTGAGCAGTTTGCCGTCGACTTCCAGGGTGACGCGGTCGCGCAGGCGGTTGAGGAGCAGTGTCTGCTGGACTTCGGACAGGCCGATTTCCCAGGGCAGGCCGGCATGGCGCAGGCTGGTACGCGGCGAAGCGCCGGTCCCGCCGTCATAGCCGCTGACGACGATGTCGTCGGCTTTTGCTTTGACGACACCGGCTGCAATCGTGCCGATGCCGGCGCCGGACGTCAATTTGACGCCGATCGTAGCCTTGCGGTTGGCGTTCTTGAGGTCGAAGATAAGTTCGGCCAGGTCTTCGATGGAGTAGATATCGTGATGAGGCGGAGGTGAAATGAGGGCGACACCGGTCGTAGCATGACGGGTCTTGGCGATGTCCGGGTAGACTTTATTGCCCGGCAGATGGCCGCCTTCACCCGGTTTTGCCCCCTGCGAGCATTTAATCTGCAGTTCGTCGGCGTGGATGAGGTAATCGCTGGTGACGCCGAAACGGGCCGAGGCGACCTGTTTGATGCGGTCGTTCGTTTCCGTATTGAAGCGGGCCGAGTCTTCGCCGCCTTCACCGGTGTTGCTCATGCCGCCTAAGCGATTCATGGCCGTAGCGACACATTCATGGGCTTCCTTGCTGAGGGCGCCGTAACTCATGGCACCAGTGCGGAAGCGCTTGACGATGGAGTCGACCGGTTCGACTTCTTCGATAGGGATGCTGCTGCCGGCAGGATATTCGAAATCCAAGAGGTCGCGCAGGCGGAAGATAGTCTGGCGGTTGACGTGGTCGGCGTATTTCTTATACGTCGCATAGTCGTCGTTCTGGACGGCCTTCTGCAGGAGCTGGACCGTTTCCGGGTCGATGATGTGCGGCTGGCCGCCTTTATGGTACTGATAGAAGTCGCCCCGTTCCAATTTATCGCCTGTGCTGTACGCTTCTTCGTGGCGCAGGGCGTTTTCTTTGGCGATTTCGGCAATGCCCAGGCCTTCGATGCGGGACGGCGTGTTGCAGAAATATTTGTCGATCAAGTCCTGCTTGATGCCGACGGCTTCAAAAATCTGTGCGCCGTGGTAGCTGTGGACCGTAGAAATGCCCATCTTGGACATGACGGCCAGGATGCCTTTGACGGCGGCGTCGATGTAGTTCTGTTTGGCCGTTTCATAATCGATTTTCTGGAGCTTCTTGTTGGCAATGAGTTCCTTGATCGATTCCAGGGCGATGTACGGGTTGATGGCCGTAATGCCGTAGCCGATGAGGGTGCAGAAGTGATGGACTTCGCGCGGTTCGCCCGATTCCAGGATGAGGCCGACGTCGGAACGGACGGCCTTGTCGATGAGGTAATGGTGCAGGGCTGCCGAGGCCAGGAGGGCCGGGATGGCGGCCATGCGGGAGTTGACGCCGCGGTCGGACAGGACGAGGATGTTGGCGCCGTTCTTGATGGCCTTCAAGGCGTCGATGCACAGCGATTCGATGGCCGTTTCCATGCCTTCGGCACCGCTGTTGACGGGATAGAGCATGGACAGCGTGGCTGCACGCAGTTTCGGCGTCATGAGGGACTTGATGACCGACATCTGTTCGTTGGTCAGGATCGGTCCTTTGAGGTATAAGGCTGCCGTCGATGCTTCGTTCGGTTCCATGATGTTGGCGACGTTGCCGGCCATGACTGCCGACGACATGACCGTCTTTTCGCGGACGCCGTCGATAGCCGGGTTGGTGACCTGGGCAAAGTTTTCTTTGAAATAATCATAGAGGAGCTGCGGACGGTCGTTGAGGACGGCCAAAGGTACGTCGACGCCCATGGAGTCGATGGCGTGCTGGGCATCGCGGGCCATGGGCAGGATGACTTTGTCCATGTCTTCCTGGGTATAGCCGAAGACCTTTTCCTGTTCCTTCAGGTCATAGGGGATGATGGCATCGCTGTTGGCGATGTTCTGGCCCGTCATGAGATCGTCGAGGTTGACGATATGTTCTTTGTACCATTCATGGTAGGGGTGTTCCGTGGCGATTTCATGCTTGATTTCGTCGTCGTCGATGATGCGCTGTTTATTCGTATCGACGAGGAGCATCTTGCCCGGTTCCAGGCGGCCTTTATAGAGGACGTCTTCCGGCGGGATGTTGACGACGCCGACTTCGGAACTTACGATGACCCGGTCGTCGCGGGTGACATAATACCGGGCCGGGCGCAGGCCGTTGCGGTCGAGCATGCCGCCGATGACCGTGCCGTCGCAGAAGCCGATAGCTGCCGGGCCGTCCCACTGTTCGAGCATGAAGTTATGGTAGCGGTAGAAATCACGTTTTTCATCGCTCATGAGGGGATCCCGTTCCCAAGGTTCCGGAATCATCATCATCATGGCGTGGGGCAGGGAGTGGCCTGTCATGTACAAGTATTCCAGGCAGTTGTCGAACATGGACGAGTCGCTGCCCGTATCGTCGACGACGGGGAAGACTTTTTCCATATCCGGGAAAAAGTCCGATTTCGACTTGCCTTCACGGGCGTTGAGCCAGTTGATATTGCCCTGGATAGTGTTGATTTCCCCATTGTGGACGATATAACGGTTCGGATGGGCCCGGGCCCAGCTGGGGAAGGTATTGGTACTGAAACGGGAATGGATGAGGGCCATGGATGTGACGAAATCCAGGTCCGACAGGTCGAGGAAGAAGTGGCGCAGCTGCATGGACGTCAGCATGCCCTTGTAGACGATGGTCTTCGACGACAGGCTGGCGATGTAGAAGTCCGTGCCGTTCTTCTGGCTTTCCGGGACGATGGCTTTTTCGGCCAGTTTGCGGATGACGTACAGTTTCCGTTCAAAGTCCATTTGGGTCTTCATGGTCGGGTCTTTGCGGATGAAGACCTGCAGGAAATGGGGACACGTCTGTTTGGCGATATTGCCGATCAGGCTTTCATCGACCGGGACGTCGCGCCAGCCGAGGATGGACAGGCCTTCGGAGCGGACGATGTCTTCAAAGGCTTCCATCTGTTTCTTGCGGAACGTTTCATAGCGGTGGGCAAAAATCATGCCGACGCCGTATTCGCCTTCGTCGGGCAGGGAAAAGCCCAGGACTTCACATTCGCGTTTAAAGAACTGGTGTGGAATCTGGACCAGGATGCCGGCGCCGTCGCCGCTGTTGGCGTCGGCCCCTTCGGCACCGCGGTGACGGAGGTTTTCCAGGATGGTCAGGGCATCGTCGATGATGCCGTAGGACTTCTTCCCTTTTATATTGGCAACGATACCGATGCCACAGGCATCGTGTTCATATGACGGATCGTACAGGCCCTGCGGGCTCGGCAGATCGCGCATTTCTTTATTCATACGTAATCCCCCTTTGGGTATACAAAAACGAGCCGTCACTGTATGAGAGAGAAGGCTCGTATATACTGTGGTGTACCTATGATTATAAACAATTTGTGAAGTCGATGCAATGATTTTCTTGCATGTTTTCGTAAAAACGCTGATAAATTTAATGTAAAAATCAAATTTAACCGATTTTTTAAAGGAATTATTGGGAAAAACGTGCGAACTGTTCCCGGAAGAGGCTGGCACCACCGTTTGCCGGATGGCGCATGGCCAGGGCCGGGAAGCCGGCATTTTGCAGGGTTTCTGCCGATTTCCTGCCGATGGCGGCCAGGCGGATATCGGGACGGCAGTACTGCAGCAGGGCTTTGGCGTATACGAGGCCTTCGGCCAGCTCGCTGTCCGTCGGCGTGCGGTTGGAAAAAGGCGAAGCCTTATAAGGATGGAAGGGAAAGATGTTCCATAACAGGACGTCGCGCGGATCCAGGCCGTTATCGACAACGGCACCCCAGACATAGGTGTCCGTCGGTTCATTCATGCCTTTTTCCCGCTGGGGCCGGCTGGTCATGTAAGGGCTGTCGGGCCGGCTCGTGCGCTGGCCGCGATGGCCCAGGATGATGGCGGAGCCTATCTGTTTATGCTGGTCCAGGAGCATGCGTTCGCAGGTGATGGGGATGCCTGTGAAGCGGCAGCCCTGGTAGCCAGCGGCTTCGGCGACGAGGACGATGCGGGCCTTGGACAGGCGCGGCGCCAGGTAGTCACGCAGCTGCTGGCAGCGGATGGCCGGGGCGTCCGGACCGAGGTCACAGGATTCGTCGTATTCGGACCAGGGATTGAAGACGCCTGGGCGATGATAGGTGCAGAGTTTTTGGATGAGTTCTTCCATGGGAAATCCTCCTGTCCTAAGGAATGGGCTTGAAAACGTGGTATGGGCCGGATTGGCCGGTTTCATGGGTCAGATTGAAAAATTTCGAGGCTTTATAATCCTTATATTTCCCTTCCGGGACGACGATCGTCAGGGACTGATGCTGGGTCAGTCTGGTCAATACCTGAGCTTCTGCCTCTGTCGGGTAGACGTGTTTCTTGGCCCAGACGGCATCGCGCTGGAGCCGGGCGCTTTCATCGTAGTCCGCCGGTGCCGTCCAGTACGCCGGCTGTCCCGTATAATAGGGATAGGACGTGCGGTATTCTTCAAAGAAATAGACCGGGCCCTGATTGGCCAGGCTCGTCAAGGTCTGGGCCGACCGGTACTGATAGAAGGGCACCAAGACCTGGAAGGTCACGATGAGGTAAGTGACGGCTGTCGCCGTGACGAGGAAAAAGGGCAGGGCCAGATAAGCTTTCTGCCACCAGGCCAGCCAGGTCAGGATGGCCATGATGATCAGGAAGACAGTCAACAAGAGCAGGCTCGGGACCGGAAAGGGAGTTTTTCCCGTAAAGGCCGTCAGCGAAGCGAAGAGCAGGCCGTAAAGGGAAGCCGGGATGAGGGCTGCCAGCCAGGCATAGCGGGCGTCTTCGTCGAGCCAGTCCTGCATCGTGCAGGCGCCGAGATATAAGAGGGGCCAGTTGGCGATGTACGCGTATGTCGGGTATTTCGTCGCCATGAGGCTGTAGAACAAAATCGTCCCCAAGGCCCAGAGTGCCATGAAGACGTATTCATCGCGATGGCTGCGCCGCCGCCACAGGCCGTACAGGCAGGGACCGGTCCAGGGCAGGAGGCTGACCGGGACGAGGACGATATAATAATACCAGACATCGTATTCGGGATGTTCCGATACGGTGGCCCGGACGACGTTGTTGAAGCCCAGCAGGCCGTCGATGAAGTCCATGCCATGGCGGTTGTACATGGGACCGTACCAGCTCAGGCAGAGGAGGAGAAAGAGGACGATGCCGACTGGCGGGAAAAGTCTTTTAAGATAATCGGGCCGGCGCTGGATGGCGATAAAGAGCAGCAGGAACAGGCCGGGCAGGACCAGGCCGACCGGGCCTTTGGTCAGGACGGCGCCGGCTGCCATGACATAAGCTGCCGTGACGTAGCTTTTCTTTCCTTCGGTCAGGCCGATGTAGGCGAAGAACAAGGTAGCGCCACTGAAGAAATACAAGGGCTGATCGGTGATGACAGAACGGCTGATGAACCAGCCGATGAGGGACGTGGCTGTCATGGCGGCGAAGAGGATGGCTGTCAGGCGGCGTCCTGTCTGGCGCAGGGCGAACCAGGCCGCCAGGGTGCATGAAGCTGCGCCGAAGAGGACGGCCGGCAGGCGGGCAGCCAGGTCGGTCGTACCTAAAAGACTGTAGGACAGGCTCAGGAGCCAGTACAGGAAAATGGGCTTATCATACCAGTAGGTGCCGTAAATCTGCGGAGAGAGCCAGTCGCCGCTGCGGACCATTTCTAAAGCCGTCAGGGCGTAATTCGATTCGACCGGGTCGGTGACGGCCAGCTGGGAGATGCCGGCGGCCAGGAAGAGGAAAGCCGCCATGAAGATGACGGCCAGGAAGGTGCGCTGTTTCATGGGATACCTCCTAGGGATGATTGATGAGGATGACCTGCGTCGGCGTTTCGGCGGCGATACCGAAGCGGTCGATCAAGTGTTGGGACTTGGCCAGTTTGTGGAACGTCGATTTCGACATGATGAGGAAAATCTTATCCTTTGTCTGTAATAAGGCTTCCAGGTCCGGGTCCTTGACGGGGTCCCACTCGCGCCCGTACATACCGCTGTAATAGGAGATACCCGGGCGCAGGAACTTTTCGATATAGAGCATGGAATGGCCGTCGTAGACGTCCGGCAGGATCTGGGCCGTGTCATAGGAGGTGACATGGCCTTTGAACTGGGGAATGATGAAGCCGAAAGCGGCCCAGGAGAAAGCGGTCATGGTCACGATGCCGGCGATGAAAGCGGTCCGATAATAATGGCGCCATAAGCAGACCGCCGGCAGGAACAAGGCCGCTGCCAGCAGGCAGGAACCCCAGAGGATGGCCGGACGGAAAAAGGACGCTTCCTCGTGGAGGGGGATGGCATTACAGGCTAGGACGGCCAGCCCCAGGAAATATAAGGTCAGGAGCAGGGGCCGTGAGAATTTTCGTTCGATATAGCAGCGGTAGCCGTACCAGCCCAGCAGGTAAGCCGTCGGCGGAAACATGGGGGCAATGTACGTGACCAGCTGGGTCTTGGAGAAGGAGAAGAAGAGGAAGATGAACGCGGCCCAGACCAGGCAGTACTGCAGCGTATCCCGGAAGGGGTCCCGTTTTTTGAACAGTCGCCAGAGCGTCGGGAACAAGGCCGCTGTCCAGGGCATCATAGCGGCGAAGAGGATGGGGATGAAGAAGAAAATACTGTTCTGGCCCGGATGTTCCGGCGCGGCGAAGCGGGTGATGTTGTGATAGCCGATGAAGGTGTCCAGGAAGACTTCGCCGTGGACCTTATACATCAGGAAGTACCAGGGCAGGCCGACGGCAAAAGCCAGCAGGATGCCCTGGGGGATCTTCATGTGTTTCATGAGCGTCCACTGCCGTGTCCAGGCCAGGTAGATGAGCATGATCAAGGCCGGGAAGGCATAGCCGACGGGGCCTTTGGCCAGGAGTGACAGGCCGCAGAAAATATAGGCTATATAATACTTTTTACGGTAAAAGGAAATCATCGTCACCGTCAGGGTGAACATGAGGGTCATGTCGGTGACGGCGGCCTTGCCGATATACATGAAGCCCGCACTGGTCACCAGGAGCAGGGCTGAGAGGAAGGCGATGGGTTTATTGAATAATTCTTTCCCCTGGACATAGACGTACAGTGTCGTGGCCAGGGCCATGATGACGCTGGGCAGGCGGGACGAGATGTCGGAAATGCCGAAGAAGCTGTATGACAGCATTTCCAGCCAGTAGAAGAGTGGTGGTTTATCGTACCAATATTGGCCGAAAATGCGCGGCGACAGCCAATCCCCGGCCAACAGCATTTCCCGCGCCGTTTCGCCGTAGACCGGTTCGTCCGGGTCCATGAGGGGCGCAGCACCTAAAAATGGCAGCAAGATGATTGCTGCCACTAAGGCGACGGTCAAGCCGTACCGATTTTTTAAGAACCATTGTTTCATGCTACATTTCTCCGGCGGCGTTTATGCCATACGAATACGACGGCGGCGACGACACAGAGGGCAGCGACGGCCATGAGGAAGATGTGGTTGTACTGGATGAGGTCGCGCCAATGGCTGCCCAAGAGAGAGCCGGCCCATACGAGGAGCAGCGTCCAGGGGATGGTACCGATGATGGTGAAAATGACGAAGCGCCAGAAAGGATAGCGGGCTACGCCGGCCGGGAAGGAAATGAACGTGCGCACGCCGGGCAGGCAGCGGCAGATAATGACGGCGATGCCGCCGTACTTGTTGAACAGGTCTTCGGCCATGCGGAATTTGCGTTCATTGAAGAAGATGTATTTGCCATACTTTAACAGTAACGGCCGACCACCGTAAGAGCCGAGCCAGTAGCTGATGATCGAGCCGACGACACCGGCGATGCAGGCTACGGCAAAGGTCGTCCAGAATGAAAAAATCTGCTGGGAAATGAGGAAACCGGCGAACCCGAGTACGACTTCGCTGGGAATGGGGATATTGGCATTTTCCAATGCCATAGCCACGAACATAGCGATATAGCCATACGATTCCATGAGTTGTAATAATGTATCCAAGTAGGCACACTCCTTATCCATAATGTAAAGAAACAAACTTGCTATCTATCATAGCACAGATGGCCTGCCGGGGCTAGTATTTCGGACCATTATCCCTTGCTTTTAAAGCATGGGATGTGGAGCAGGGCATAGCGGCAGAGCAGGTAGCCATAAATCGCCAGGACGAGGGCCGTAATGACGATTTTCAGCCATAGGGCGACGGCCAGAGGCTGTAAGAACCACATCGAATGGATGATGATCGGTTCGCTGACGAAGAACAGGCTGTAGGAAATGCGGTGCAGCGTGTGGGACCAGGCCGTATGCGCGTTGAACTGCTGGCGGAAGCAGGCCGACAGGCCCAGGACAGAAGCGATGAGCAATAACGTCGGTGTCAGCGCCGTCAGGATCGTCGCGCCTTTGCCGGGCATCCAGGCCGCGTAGACGCCGACCATGATGGCAAAGCCCAGGAGCCCGTTGCCCTTGGGCTGATAGCCGGACGGCGTGAACCAGCGATGGCGGAAGGCATAGACGCCTAAGCCAAAGGAGAAGAAAGACAGGACCAGCCAGTCCGGACGGACTTGGGCGATATAGGGGATAGCCAGGGACTGGGGCAGGCAGGCCTGGCAGAAGAAGAGGGCCGCTGCCAGGATGACGATGAAAGCCAGCAGGAATGGGACGGAGGGCTTCGAGGCGATGCGATGCTGCAAGATGTTATGGTTGAGCTGTTTGACCAGGGCTAATCCGGCAAAGAGCAGGAAGAGCCAGGGCAGGACCCATGACGTGACCGGCAGGCTGGCAGTCACCAGTTGTTCCTCCATGCCCAGGAGCAGCAGGACCAGGCCCGGCCAGCCCAGGCGTTTCCCTTTATCCTTGAGGAAGAAGGATATCGTGCGGATGCGCAGGGCCGAGGCTCCGAAGTAGGCACTGATGAAAAAGACGATGGAAATGGCGATGACCGCACTTTCCTCATAGAAAGCGTGCCAAGGCTGAAGCAATAACGCGGCCAGCGTCAATACGACGGCGGCACTGCGCAGATTATCGAAATAAATGAAGCGGTTCATGGGAATGACCTTCTTTCTTTGAGGCGGAGAAAACATTTTGCTTGTTCTTTCCTTCCTCTCTATACTATAATATCATTATAACGTTTTCTTAACGGATGTAAAAAATATTTTGAAAGAAGTTGAGCCTATTATGATTTCTACGGAAGACAGCATCATCCGCCTGATTATAGCCCTTATCCTGGGCGGACTCATCGGTTATGAACGGCAGGCCCAAAGCAAGTCTGCCGGCCTTCGGACGCATACCCTGGTCTGCGTCGGTTCCTGCTTGTGCATGATTATATCCATCAACATCGCCATGGATTACTATTTCACCTTCGGCTACAACAATTCCGACCCCGAACGGATTGCGGCCCAAGTCGTATCCGGTGTCGGTTTCATCGGTGCCGGTACGATCCTGGCCAATCAGAAGGACCGCAGCGTCCGCGGCTTGACGACGGCTGCCGGCCTCTGGGCTGTTTCGGCTATCGGGCTCGTCGTCGGTGCAGGCTATCTCACCATTGCCTGTGTGGCGACGGCCCTGATTTTCCTGGTCCTGACGGTCTTCGTCCGCCTCGATGCCCGCCTGGAAGGACGCTTCCACAAGAAGTATGTCATGCACCTAGTCATGAAGAACAATATCGGCCAGGCCCGGAAATTATCGACATTCATCCACGACCATCATATGCATATCAAAACGTTCCATTCGCATAATGATGATGACGCGCCTTTGGCAGATATCGACATCGAATTGAAGGCGGCCCATCACATGGATGAGACGGAAATCATCAGTCAGCTCCTGGCGATGAAGGGCATCAAACAGGCGACGTTCCATGTCGATGACGGTAGTCAGGGACAGGAAAATCATGGACACTGAATTTTGTATACAAGATACTTTTTGTGTATACAGTATTTTATGCTTTTCGCTATATAAAAACTCTTTTCATAGTGCTATAATGTAGGACGTCAGGACATTTGGGGAGAACAAGTGTCCACGGAGTAAACACTACATGCAGAGAGGGGTTTTTCATTATGACGATTATGGCAGCATCGAGCCGAGAAGGCAAGACTTTACGTGACGTGGTATTCGCCGCTGGAGCGGCAGCCCGGGAGGCGGCAGCGCGGTATGGAGAAGAGAAAGTTATCAACGCGACTGTTGGCTGTTATGCCGGTGAAGATGAAAAACTGGCTTGTCTGCCTGTCGTCGAACAGTTATACCGCTCTTTGCCGATGAGCGATTTCATCACTTATGCGCCGCCCATGGGGCTGGAAGGCTACCGGAAAGCCGTCATCGATGAAACCTTTGAAGGCTGTCGGCCCGACGGCTATGTCGATGCCGTAGCTACGTCAGGCGGCACCGGTGCCATCCACATTGCCATTGCCAACTATTCGGAAGTCGGCGATGCCGTCTTGACGACGGACTGGCGCTGGAACATCTATGACTGCCTGTGCCAGGAAATCGGCCGCGATCTGCATACGTTCTCGATGATGGATGACCAGGGCCATTTCAATACGGCCGCGTTCTCGGCAGCTGTTTCCCATATCCTGCACCGCCAGGATTCGCTGCTCATCATCCTCAATACGCCGGCCAACAACCCGACGGGCTTTGCTCTGTCCGATGCAGAATGGGCCGATGTCCTCGAAGTCTGCCGCCTTCATGAAAAGAACGGCAAGCGCATCAGTATCCTCGTCGATATCGCCTATATTGCCTATGCCGGCGAAAAGAACCGCGTCCGCTCGTTCATGACCCAGTTCGCAGGCCTTCCGGAACATATCTTTACCATGTTTGCTTTCAGCATGTCCAAAGGCTATACGATGTACGGCCAGCGCGCTGGGGCCCTCGTCGGCTTGTCGTCGAGCCAAGCTGTCATCGAAGAATTTGCCAATCTGAGCAAATATTCCGCCCGCACGGCCTGGTCGAACATCAACCGCGCAGCCATGACGCTCCTGACCCGGATACGCAGCGACCGCGACCTCATGGCCCAGCTCGATCTGGAACGCCTGGCCTTCGCCAAGAGCCTGCGCCGCCGTGCCGATATCTTTACATATGAAGCCGACCGCTGTGGCCTCTCTTATGTGCCTTATAAAGGGGGCTTCTTCATTTCCATCCCGACCCAGAAATCAGCTGCCGTCTGCCAGGCCCTGGAAGACGACCTGGTCTTTGCCGGCCCCCTGGCTCAGGGCGTCCGCCTCGGCGTCTGCTCCATCCCGGAAATCAAGATGCAAGGCCTGGCCGCTATCGTAAAGAAAGCCATGGACCGCGTAGAAGGAAAGACCGATCTCCTCGTAGCCGGAAAATAAATGTTAGTAGTTCGTAGGGGCCGTCCCAAAGGGCGGCCCGTTTTTTTTATTTGCAAATTCCTATCACAACCTGTATAATGGATATATAAACTTTTTATTATATACTACTTGAACGAAAATGTAAAATTTTTTTCGAGAAAAAGAAAAGCAGGATTACGGATAGGAGGATGCTACATGGATGGGCTAGATCGGTTTATGGGTTGCATGTTTGGTGGCGCTGTAGGCGACGCTTTGGGTTTCGTCATTGAATGTGATGATTTGAAGACGATTCATAAGAAATACGGTCCTTATGGATTGCGTACTGTTTTAAAATCGGCTAAAAATGGCAATAAGAGCCTGATTTCGGACGATACGCAGCTGGCTTTGTTCACGGCTGACGGCATGCTGTGGGCTGACCACGACGGACTGGAACCTTCAGATGGACTGTATCGGTCGTACATGCGCTGGTACTATACGCAGACAGAACGCATCATTCATCCGGAACAGGAAAAATGGATGAAGCGCCAGCCCCATGAAGTCGATTGCGACTACGACATCATGGGAGAAGAAGAACTCTTTGCCCGCCGCTCGCCGGGAAAGACCTGCCTGACATCCCTGGCCTCAGGGAAAAAGTTGTCCCGTCAGGAACCGATGAACCACAGCTGTGGCAGCAGCACGGTCATGCGGGCGGCGCCCATCGGCTTGTTTTACGCCGGTGACCCGGAAAAGGCCTTTGCCGTCGGCTGCCAGGCTGCCAGCCTGACCCACGGCGGTCCGGAAGCGTATTTGCCGACGGCGACACTGGGTGCCATGATCGCTTTCCTGGCGGCAGGAAAGGATATCAGCACGGCCCTGGGAGGCGCCTTGCGCATCTTACAGGGGGACCCGGAAGGGACGCCGCTCATGAAGACCATCCTGCGGGCTGTTGACGAAGCCGTGACCGACCGCAACCCGGTTCACTCCATGAAGAAGCTGGGACTGGGCAAGAAAGGCGATGAAGCCTTGGCCCTGTCCGTGTACTGCGTCCTCAAGACGGGGCATCTGAAAGATGCTGTCCTCATGGCCTGCAATCAGGATGGTGACAGCGATACGTGCGGCGCCATCTGCGGGAATATCATGGGCGCTCAGGATGGAGTCCAGGCCATTCCGAAGAGCTGGCGCGGCCATTTGGAATGTGAAGCGTTGATCCGCAAGCTGTCACAGTGCCTGTACGACCATAGCCAGGCTTCCCGGGAGGCCTGCCATTGATGGGTTTCAGGAGACTGCCTGGCCTTCCCTCTTGACATTATAGGAGTATTCCCTATAATAAGTATATTATTTCTTGGCGTCGTGAAGATGCCGGATCGGGGGAACGAGGATGATTGAATCGATTGACCGGGCCCTGGCCGTTTTACAGCTCTTTTTAAAAGAAGAAAGGCCCCTCAGTGTGACCAGTATCAGCAAGATGATGGAACTTCATAAGAGTACGGTCAGCCGTACTATGGATACGCTGGAACGGCGCGGATTCGTCCAAAAAGACAACGAAACGGGGAAATACTGGCTGGGGCTCCAGGTCTATGCCCTGGGGATGCTGTTCCGGGAAAAGGATAAATTCCCCAAAGTCGCCTATCCCTATGCCAAGGCCTTGTCCCTGCAATGCAACGAAGGCGTCCACATCACGACGTTTGCCCATAACGGAGCGCCTTATCCGCAGCACATCATTTTAGAAAAGATAAAGTCGCCCAGGACGATTGATACGGCACCACCTGTCGGTGCCGTCCGTCCGGCGTATTGTTCGGCGTCGGGCAAGTGCCTGCTCGCTTTTTCACCGGAATACCTGCACACCTACACGGGATGTACGCTACAGAAGTTTACTGAGTATACCGTGACCGACTGGGGCGATTTGCTCCAGGAACTGGAAAAAATCCGCCGCCGGGGCTATGCCGTAGAACGGGAAGAAGTGGAACTCGGCATGGCCTGCATTGCGGCGCCTATTTTTTATGGCGGCCATATCACGGCAGCTATCAGTCTATCCGGACCGGCGGAACGACTGGCTGGGGAAGAACGGAACATGGCCATTGAGGCCGTCAAAAAGACGGCAGCTGACATCAGCAAGGCCCTCGATTGAAGGAAAAAACAATAAAAAAATAATAAAATTAAATATTTCCCTATATGAATTGTTTTTATATGAAAATTATGCAAAAGGGGAATATAGAATATGCATTTGCAGAACTGGACTTTTATGGTACAATAACCGTGGATACTACATTCGGGTCACAAGATTGTCTGCTGTAAGATGAAAAAATATTTTCCTTTTCGTCGGCAGCAGTGTGGGAACAGCTTGGGATCTTATCCACGATTCGAGGCGAAAGAAGAATGAAAACAACAATCAGCATGGCCGCAACGACTGTACCGCGTGTGGTCCACCCGTATAAGACACGGAATGGCGGAGCTACCGTCACGGTTTTCGTGCCTTACAACTGTCACAATCATTGTCCGTTCTGCATCAACAAGGCAGAATATGAAGACATGACTGGTTTTTCCGAAGAGGCTATCTGCCGGAGCATCCGCCTGATGGATAGCATTACGCCGTTCTGTGACTTTGTCTTCACTGGCGGCGAACCTTTTGCCAATATGGAATCGCTGCAGCGTATGCTGGACTGTATTCCTGTGACACATAAGGTATACATCAATACGACCTTGCCGGTCTTTGAAAACCAATCGGAAGACGACATCGTCGCCTTTACGGAACGCAACCGCCATAAGATTACCTGCATCAACGTATCGCGCCATATGCAGCATTATGTACAGGAATCGAATGACGCTCTCTTGAGCCGTCTGGCTGTTCCTTTCCGTATCAACTGTGTATTGTATAAGAAATATCCGGCTGACCAGCTCAAGCCGTACCTGGAACGGTTCCGCCACATCGACGGGGCATCGATCCAGTTCCGTTTCGACTATACGGAAACGACGCCGGACAATCTCTATGAAGAAGGTCACGACCATATCCTTCACGACTTGAAGAAAATCGCCGATTATACCGGTCTTGATGGCTGCCGCATGCGTTGTGGCTTCCATTTCGACTACAAAGGCATGGAACTGACCTATCATAAGACCCTGCCGTACAGCACGGTCATCGAACGGGATAGACGGGATGACAAAGAATACGACATCCTCTACGATATCCTCATCAAACAGACCGGGGACATCCATTCTGACTGGGATGGCACGCCCTTGGATATCGAAGCCTATAAGCGCGTCGTCTTTGAACCGTATGACCTCAAGTGGATCCAGCGGTCGCGGACGGGCCTGAGCAAACGCCTGCCCTTCCTCAAGACGGCCTGCGCCATCTTCCATTGATTTTTGCCGCGTGAAGGCTTTGGAAACTACAAACTGCAAACTTAATATGCCAAAAGAGGCTGTCTTCATGCGACAGCCTCTTTTTACTGTTCTTTTCCAGTGGAAATCGGGTATAATAGAGATAATCGATTTTTATGTAAGGAGGTACGTCCATGGCTGTTACCGTATTATTGGGCAAGGCCGGAAGCGGCAAGTCGACGCAGTGCTATCGGGAGATACAGGCCTGTGCGGCTGCCGGCGGCAAGGCTTTGCTCCTTGTCCCTGACCAGGCGACATATGGCGCCGAACGGCATCTGGCTGAACATTCAGAGGGACAGGGCTTTATAGGGACGCAAGTCGTCGGTTTTTCCCGCCTGGCTTATAACGTGTTCCAGGAACGGGGCCTGGCCCATGCGTCTCTGTCCGAACTGGCCCGGAAGATTATTTTACAGCGCCTGCTGCACAAGGGGGAAAAAGAGTTTTCCGTCTTGCAGACGGCGGCCAGACAGCCGAATTTTGCCGATACGGCTGGCCGTTTCTTATGGGAATGTCGGTCTTTCTGTGTCACACCGGATGCCTTGCGTAAAGCTGCCGAAGCCGTCCCCAATCCGACGCTGTCGCATAAGCTGGAAGATATTTCCCGGCTCTACGGAGCGTATCAGGATTTTCTGGCCGATCATTTCGGCTCGGCAGACGATACGATGACCCTGCTGGCCCGGGAAGTCGGTCATTATTCCTTCCTCCAGGGCGCCCATGTCTGGGTCGACGGGTTTCAGTGGTTTACACCGCAGCAGATGGAGATTTTGCGGCAAATGGAACGCGTGACGGCGCAGGTGACGATTACCCTGACCATCGACGAGGAACACCTGGAACAGCAGCGGCGGGAAACGGCTTTGTTTCACCGGGCTTATGAAGTCTATCGCGATTTAAAGACCCTCTTTCCTCATCTGGAAACGACCAAGGTAGCCAAAAGGCCGGACGGCCCGCTGACGGCCTTTCGCGACGCCTTCTTCCGGCCTGTACCGGCTGAAATGACACAGCCCGTATCGGCCCTGGAAATCTGGGAATGTTCCGACAGGGACGGCGAAATCGACAGCGTTGCCCGGAAAATCGCCGCTCTCTGTCATCAGGGCTATCGTTATCGCGACTTTCTCGTCCTGGCCAGGACGAGCGATTTGTACCACGACCGGGTCGAACGCATCTTCCGGCGCTACGGCATCCCCTGCTTCAGCGACTATCGCCGGCCCATGACCAGCCATCCGGCGGCCGAGGCGATTTCGGCCCTGTTCGGCGTCTTCCGCAGCCGCTGGTCCCATGAGTCGATCTTTCGCCTGCTCAAGACGGACCTCTTTCCCGTGAGCCGCCACGATGTCGACGATTTGGAAAATTATTGTCTGGCTTACGGTATCCAGGGCCGCCATTGGCTGCGGGATGGCGAATGGACCTATGGGCGCCGGCAGGAACAGCCACAGGTCGTGGACGAACGGGAAGAAGCCTGCTTGCAGCGCATCAACGACATCCGCCAGCGCGTGCGGGATATCCTCTTCCCCTGCTGGAACGAAGCCCAGGAATCCCATTGCCTGCGCGATTGGTGTACCCTGTTGTACCGATGGCTGTGCCGGCTGGGCATACCCGACGCCTTGCGCCAGTGGCAGGAAGAAGATGAACAGTCGGGCCTTGCCGAAGAAGGCAAGGAACACGAACAGGTCTGGAAGCGTATCGGGACCTTCCTCAATGAAATCGTCAGCCTTTGCGGCGACGATGAAACGGATCTCGATGAATTTTCCCGCATCGTCGAAGATGGCCTGGGCAGTCTGAAATTCAGCCTCATTCCGCCGACGCTGGACCACGTGACGCTGACTGCTGTGGAACGGGGGTATACGATGCAGGCGAAAGTCGTCTTTTTATGCGGCGTCAATGACGGCATCTTTCCCCAGCACAGCCAGGAAGAAGGGCTGTTCAGCGATAAGGAACGCCACCGTCTGGCCGACCTGGGTATCGTCCTCGGGCCGGGGAGCCGCTTCCGTTCGTTTCAGGAACGCTTCTTGTTCTATTTAGGCGCGACCCGGGCCAGTGAACGATTCGTCGTATCTTATGTCGTCGCTGACGATGATGGCAGCGCCCTGGAAAAGGCGTCGTGGATCCATCAGCTCTGTGATAAGGGCTATACAGCCGGCATCATCCGCAAAGATACGAAAGTGCCGCCCGGTCAGGAAGCCGAGTATCTGCTGGCTTTGCCGGCAGCGCTGGACTACCTGCCCGGTCATTTGCGGCCGGCTGCGGAAGGCCAGGCCGTCGATTCCGTCTGGTGGGCTCTCTATGACTGGGCCTGGCAGCATGGCTGGCGCCATCAGGCTGTCCGCGCCGTGCAGGGCCTGTTCCACACGAACCTGCCCGTCACCTTGCCGGAGGCGCTGGTCCGCCGCCTGTTCGCTCCCGATGGGACTTTGCGGGGGTCGGTCACGAAGTTTGAGCAGTACCGCAGCTGTCCCTTTGCTTACTATTCCCGCTACGGCCTGGGGCTGGAAGAACGGCCGCGCTATCAGTTTGCCGCCCCCGACCTGGGCATGCTGGTCCATGGGGCCCTGCGCATCATCGGGGAAAAACTGCTCCGCGAACAGAAGCAGTGGCATGACATCCCGGACAGTGAAGTCCCGGCTATCTGCCGCCAGGCAACGGATGAACTGGCCCCACAGGTCCAGCACGATATCCTCATGTCCAATGCCTATTTCGCCCAGATCAAGGAACGGCTCATCCAGACCCTGACCCGGACGGTACGCCGTCTCAGTGCGTTCAGTGCCGTGTCCGATTTCCATATGGAAGGGCTGGAAAAATCCTTCGGCCGCCCGGGCAGTCCCTGGGAAGCCCTGCGCTTCACCTTGAAGAACGGCCTCCACGTCGTCGTCACCGGGCAGATCGACCGCATCGATACCCTTCGCCAGGGAGACCATAAGTATGTCGTCATCATCGATTATAAATCGGGGCGCAAACAACTCGACATCAGCCAGATTTTCACGGGCCTGGAACTGCAGCTCCTGACCTATATGTTCGTGGCCCTGCTCAATATTGGCGGCGATGCCATTCCGGCTGCCGTGCTGTACTGCTACGTCCGCAATGACCGGGTGTCCCTGGAATACCGCGTCAGCGACGAGGATAAGAAGAAGCTCTATGAGTCTAAGGGAAAATTGACCGGCTTCTACCTCGATGACGGCCAGGTCATGCAGCAGCTGGATACGTCGATGCAGGGCTTTTCCGATTTCCTCAACTTGAGGCTGAAAAAGGACGGTACCTTAAGTGATGCGTCCCACACGCTCTATAATGAAGCGGGCTGGAGTCACCTGCTCGACTGGGCGGCCCGGCAGATTGAGGATATTGCCGGCCATATCGGTGACGGCGATATTTCCATCCATCCCGTCCTCCTGGGACAGAAGGCACTGTGCAGCTATTGCCCGTACCGACCGGTATGCCGCTTCGATGTGGCCATGGCCGGCAACACCTATGATGCTGCCGGACGGGAAGATAAAGACGATATGATCCGCAAGATGTTTGATGAAGGAGATGACGAACATGGCCTGGACAAATGAACAGCAGGCAGCCATTGACAGCCGGGGACAGACGCTGCTCTTGTCGGCAGCTGCCGGTTCCGGGAAGACGGCCGTTTTGGTGGAACGAATCATCCGCCATCTCCTGGATAAGGAATATCCCGTCGATATTACCGAATTATTAGTCGTTACCTTTACCAAGGCTGCCGCTGCCGAAATGCGCGACCGCATCGGGACCGCCCTCATGAAAGCCTTGTCGGAAACGCAGGACCCCCGCGTCGAACGGCAGCTGGCCCTGCTGCCATCGGCCCAGATCTCGACGCTCCATGCCTTTTGCCAGCATGTCATCCGCAAGTATTTTTATACGATTGACCTGGACCCGGCTTTTTCCATTGCCGGTGAAGAAGAATTGAACCTCTTGCGGCGTCAGGTCCTGGAAGACGTGTTCTTGTCCTATTATGAAGACGATGAAAAGGCATCGGTTCTCTATCCGCTGGCCGATATGTTTGGCAGCGACCGCGGTGACGACGTGCTCATGGATACGGTGAGCCGCATGTATACCTATGCCCGCAGCATGGCCTGGCCGGAACACTGGCTGAAAGCGGCGGCCCAGGCCTATGACGTGGCTCCCGATGCCGTCATCGACGATATGGTCTGGGCGGAACCGGTCAAGGATGCCGTGCGCCGTATCCTGGAAGAAGATGTCCGCCGTTATGAAGGCGTGCTCTACCACCTGCGCCAACGCGAGGCCTTTGCGCCTGCCTGTGACCAGTTCACGGCGGAACAGGCCGCCCTCCGGCAGGCTGTACAGGCGCAGTCCTGGAATGATCTGAGCCGCTTCGTCCGGGCCATTGATTTCCCGCGCCTGAAAGGGCTGCGGAAATTATCCGATGAAGATAAGGCTGTCTGGGAACGGTGCAAGAAAGTGCGGGATGACGTCAAGAAAGATATCACCAAGACGCTGCAGCCCGTTTATTTCTCGGCGACGCCGGAAGAATGGCTCGACGGCATGCGGACCATGAAACCGGTCATGGCGGGTCTGGTGACGCTGACCCTGGATTTTGCCAAAGCCTATGGGGCAGCGAAGAAAGAAAAGGGCTGGATCGACTTCAGCGACTTGGAACACTTTTGTCTGCAGATCCTCCTGGCACCTGACGCATCGCCGGAGCATCCCGTGCCGTCAGCAGCGGCGGAAGAACTGCGCAGCCAGTATGAAGAAGTCTTCATCGATGAGTACCAGGATACGAACGGTGTCCAGGAACTCATTACCCGTCTCGTCTCGGGCGACGATAACCGCTTCATGGTCGGCGATATCAAGCAGAGCATCTACCGCTTCCGCCTGGCCGACCCGACGTTGTTCCTCGATAAATACCAGTCCTTCAGCCGCGATGAAAAGGCCGTGCAGCGCTGTATCGACCTGGGGCGGAACTTCCGCAGCGTCCCGGTCATCCTCGATGCGGTAAATGACGTCTTTTCGCGGGCCATGACGAGGGATGCTGCTGGCATGGACTATGGAGAACGGGAAAAACTCTATGCCGGCCGGCAGGCTCCCGATGATGACCGCTGGATCGGCGGTCCTGTCGAGGTCGATATCGTGCCGGCGGCAAAGGACGACGAAGACGATGACGGCAGTACGGCCTTTGAAAAGGAAAGCCGCTTCATTGCCCGCCGCATCGGCGAGCTCCTGGCCAGCGGCCGTATGGCAGCCCGCAAGGACGGTACGCTGGAGCCCTTGTCCTATCGCCACATCGTCATCCTACTGCGCTCCATGGCCGGCAAGGCCGACGTCCTCATCCAGGCCTTGCAGGAAGGGGGCATCCCGGCCTATGCTGAACAGAGCGGCGGTTATTTTGCCGCCGTCGAAGTCCAGGTCATGTTGTCTCTCCTGCGCTGTATCGATAATCCGGAACAGGACCTGGCCATGGCGGCGGTCCTGCGGTCGCCCCTGGTCGGATTGGATGAAACGGCCCTGGCCGATGTCCGCCTGGCGGGGGACGGGACGCTGTGGCAGAACCTGCCGGTCTATGCGGCAGCCCTGCCCGAAGGGGACGATAAGAAGGAAGACCTGCTGCAGTTCATGGAGACCTTTGATTCGTGGCGCACGTACAGCCGCCGCCATGGTGTAGCAGAGCTCTTGCAGCGCCTGTACGATGATACGGCCTATGTCGATTTCGTCGGGGCCATGCCGGGCGGTGATGTGCGCCAGGCCAACCTGAAGGCCCTGTACGACCGGGCCCAGCAGTATGAGGATGCCGGCTTCCGCGGCCTGTTCCGCTATTTGCAGCTCATGGACAAGATGAAAGAAGACGGCCTCGACCTGGCACCGGCTAAAGTCGTCAGCGAAAATGAAGACGTCGTGCGCATCATGAGTATCCACAAGAGCAAAGGCCTGGAATTTCCGGTCGTCTTCGTCGCCGATCTGGGTAAAGCCTTCAACCGGCGCGACATGCAGGACCAGATACTCTTCCACAACCGCCTGGGCATCGGCCTCAAGCAGTATGACCCGGAATGGCGCATGTCTTACCCGACGCTCATCTGGAGCGGCATCGCGGCCCAGCTGCGCTGGGAAGGGACGGCCGAAGAAGAACGTATCCTCTATGTCGCCATGACCCGCGCCAGGGATCAGCTCATCCTGACAGGCCACAGTACACATGTTGCCGATGACTGGCAGCGCTGGACGAGCCGCCTCAACCCGGCCCAGGCCAAATCGTATTTCGACTGGGTCATGCCGGCGGCGCTCGACACTTTCGGTGCCCGGGCCGATACGGAATATGCCCGGCCCGGGGCAGCTTGGCAGGGCGATATCTGGGACGTACACATTACGCCGGCTGGGACGGCGGCTGCGGCCGATGACGAGGCCTGTGAACAGGAACCGCGGCTGGAAGCTTTGCGGCGCGGCGATGCGACGGGGACGCCCATCCCGGACTGGCTTGACGCACAGCTGTCCTGGCAGTATGCCTATCCCCAGGCCGTCCGGACAGCGGCTAAGTTTTCCGTATCCGAAGTCAAACGAAAATACCAGGAACTGCATAGTGATGAACTGGCCGAAGAAGAGGGCCTGTCCATCTCGGCCGGTGCCGTCATCGCTGCCGCACCGGGCGAAGACGATGCCTTTTCCGAACTGCCGCCCTGGCTGGCCGAAGAAGAAGAGAAAGTCAGCGGCGCCCAGCGCGGGACGGCCCTGCACAAAGCCCTGCAGTATATCACGCCGGCTGCGGACCAGACCGTGGATACATTGTGCCGTGAAATCGAAACCTTTGTCCGACAGGGGTTGTTGAGCCGTGACGAAGCAAAGCTGGTCTACGTGCCGGTCTTAGCCGCCTTCTGTCAGTCTGACCTGGGCCGGCGCATGGCCATGTCGCCGGAGCTGCATCGTGAATATCCGTTTACCGTGCTTTTGGACGGCGGCGATCCCCTGCCTGCTGTGGAAGGGGGAGAACGCATCTTGATCCAAGGGGTCATCGACTGCCTCTTCCGCGAAGACGATGGCTGGATCCTCGTCGACTACAAGTCGGACCGGCTGGAAAGGGAGGACGCTTTCCGCAAGCGCTATGCCGTCCAGCTGGCCTTATACAAACGGGCTGTCGAACAGATTACGGGCAGGCCCGTCAGCGAAACTTACATTTACAGCTTGCATTTACAAAAAGAAATCAGAATATAAGGAGGTTTTCTCATGGGAGTTTTTGATGTGGTCGGTCCCGTCATGATCGGGCCTTCCAGTTCCCACACGGCCGGAGCGGCCCGCATCGGCCTCATGGCCAGGGAGATTTTAAAGGAAGAACCGAAGAAAGCCGTCATCACGGTCTACGGTTCGTTTGCCAAGACCTATAAGGGCCACGGCACGGACCGGGCCCTCGTGGCCGGCCTGCTGGGTTTTTCGGCCGATGATGTCCGGCTGCGCACGTCTTTTGCCCTTGCCGAAGAACAGGGCCTGGCTATTGAATTTCATCGGTCTGATGAAGAAGTGGACCATCCCAATACGGTACGCATCGCCATGACCGGCGCCTCGGGACGGCAGATGGAAGTCCTCGGCGTCTCTTTGGGCGGCGGTAAGATCGAGATCCGCGAGATCAATGGCTCTGAAGTCGCCTTGAATGGGGAAGAACACACGCTGATTACGGTCCATAAAGACCAGCCGGGCATCATCGCCCAGGCGACGACGGTCCTGGCTATCGGCCATATCAACGTGTCGAATATGCGCGTCTTCCGCAGCGCTAAGAATGAAACGGCTGTCATGATCGTCTGCACGGACAGTCCCGTTCCCAACGAAATCGTCCACATGATACAGAATATTACGGCCATTGAGAGCGTCGTCACGCTGCTGCCGCTTTAGGAGGAACACATGTATAAATATGAATATAAGACCCTTCATGATTTATTGGCCCTGGCAGAAAAAGAAAAGACGACTCTGTCAGACATTGTCGTGCGTCATGAAGTAGAGTCGTCCGAAGAAATAGAAGAAAGAGTACGGGCCGTCATGGCCAGCCGTCTCGATGTTTTCCAGGAATCCATCGATGCCGGCATGAAGGATCCGGGAAAATCGGTCAGCGGCCTCGTCGGCGGCGATGCCCATAAATTGGCCGAAAAGGCGCCGCAATTACTGGGATCGCTGACCCATAAAGCCGCCGTTTACGCGCTGGCCGTCAGCGAAGCCAATGCCAAGATGTTCAAAATCGTCGCCTGCCCGACGGCCGGTTCCTGCGGTATCGTGCCGGCCGTCATGATGGCGGCAGCCGAAATCTTGAAAGTTCCCCGCAAAGCCTTGGTCGACGCCTTGTTCACGGCAGCCGGCATCGGTGCCGTCGTGGCCCGCAATGCTTCCGTCGCCGGTGCCGTCGGCGGCTGCCAGGCCGAATGTGGGACCGCCGCTGCCATGGCTGCCGCAGCGGTCGCTGAAATGGCTGGCGGCGATAACGATACGATATTGCAGGCCTTCGCTTTGTGTATGAAAAATACCCTGGGCCTGGCCTGCGACCCTGTCGCCGGCCTCGTCGAAGTGCCCTGTGTCAAGCGCAACGCCATCTTTGCCGTCGAAGCCATTACGGCTGCTGAAATGGCTTTGGCCGGCATCCGGAGCGTCATCCCGCCGGACGAAGTCATCGCGGCCATGGCTGAAATCGGCCGCCTCATGCCGGTCGCCTTGAAAGAAACGTCCGACGGCGGCCTGGCCCGGACCGAAACAGGAAAGACCATCGCAGCCAGACTGGAAAAAGCAATGGAAGAGTGAGGAAAAGGCGCTGTCTTCATGCGACAGCGCCTTTTACGACTCTCCCTCTGCTCCCGGCTGGCTCTGTGCCAGTACCGGCTGGCCTTCGAGCCGGCGGTATATCATGCGGCATAGGCTGGCAGATACGGGCGCATCTTTTGGCTGGCAGGCAAATTCGAGGATCAGTTCGGCTTCAAAACGGTTCAATTCTACCCAGCGTACCTTCAATGTGATTCATCCCTTTGATGTTAATATAAGTCGTTTTATGTACTCTTTATTTTACTATACCGACCTGGCTTTTACAAGGAGCGCCGGGCCGGTGGGATTTGACATTTTTCTCATTTATTGTTATGATATATCCCGTCAATTGAACAGGCGATGAGATTCTGTGAATCCCTCCGGCACGGACGCTGAGGGCAAAAAAGTCTATCGTCATGATAGTGGAGAGGGGCGTCGCGTTCGCGGTGCCTCTTTTTGGTTGCGCAGGTCCATTTTTCGCTTATAGTATGATATAATGAAGCTGAATCGAACGAAAAGGGAGGGGATTCTATGAGCTCTTTGACCCGGACAGCCCCGGCATGGCCGCGGTTCTTTTCCTTGATGGACACGGAAAAGATGACGCCTGTCCATCCAGGCTATGGGCGCTGTGTCCAGCAGTACTTCCACAGCCTCTTTCCGCACCGGCAGTGGAAAGTCTTTCATGATCCGGATGGGACGCCGCTGGCTGTCGATGTCGAACTCCTGTACCCGACCGTTGAAGAACCTTTTTATTTGCTTCATACCATGGGCATGAGTGCTGCGCCTATGCACTATCCGTCCGGTGAATTTGTGACCGGGAAAGAAGGGTACAGCGAACTCTGCCTCATCTTGCCGGCCGACTGGCCTTTCCGCAAGGACCGGGACCTTTCCCTGGCTGATGAACAGGCCTGGCCTATTTGGCTGCTCATGGAGTTAGGACGGTTCCCTCACGTCCATGATATGTGGATGGCTTATGGCTTTCTCCTGCCCAATACGGAGGCCAATGAGCCCTTTGCTGCAGATACGGCTCTATCCGGCCTGGTCATCGTCCAATTCGAGGGGCAACTGGGCGGCGTGAAGATGCCCGATGGTACGGCTGTCGAATTGCTCATGCCTATTTTGTTGTATAAAGAAGAAATGGATTTGTGCAGCGACATCGGCGTCGATGCCCTTGTCGATGCCGTCATAGATGAGTGTGGCGGTTCTTTTTTACTGGATAAGGACCGGCCGAACGTCGGCCTTGGCGATTATCCGTGTACGGGAATCCCGCTATGAAAAGGAAAGGGGGAAGTGCCAGTGATTACCAGTACGACGACCCTTGTCCCAGATAATCCGGCAGCGGCCTATGCTGCCTATCGGCAGGCTGCATCGGCCGTCTTTTTAGCTGGGACACAGGGATTGAAATATAAAAAAGACCATTATGACCTGGCTGTCGATTTGTCGAAAGCCGGCCTGACTTATATCGACGAAAGGGCCGATGAAATCGTCATCGGGGCCATGACGCCTCTGTGGCAGATCAAGATTTCCCAGACCATCCAGAATTTTGCTGGCGGAGCCATCAGCAAGGCTATCAGCGACGTTGCCGATAAGAATATCCAGCGCTATGGGACCCTGGGCGGTGTCATTTCCAGCAAGGCGCCCTTTTCCGTCCTGCTGCCGATCCTCTTGTCCCTCCACGTCGATGTACAGCTCCAGGACAAGGGCTGCATGAGCCTCGATGACTACTTGCACTGTCCGCCTATGGGCGAGCTGGTGACGGGGATTTCCATTGCCAAGGAAGCGGTCTATACGGCCTATAAGGCTTATCGCAAGCTGCCTGTCGATGAACCGTACCTGGTCGGTGCCGTAGCTATGCGGGACGATTCGTGGCGCATCGTCGTCGGCGGCCGTCCCGGCCTGGCAGCGATTGCCCGTTCGGCCAGTGAAGAGCTGACAGAAAAGGGCATGGCTGTGAAAGAAAATGTCGCCCATCTGGCCAGTGAAGAGCTGGATTTCGGCAACTTCGGGACCTGTTCTGAAAGTGAACGGCGGGCGCTGACCATCGAAATGGTCCGCAGCCTCATCAAATCGGCCTGGAAAGGCTATAATCGTTATGTTGTGAAGAAGTGAATTTCCAAAGGAGGTACTTTCATGTTTGAAGATAATCGTTGGCGGCGTATGCTGAAACCGGGCATTACGGCTATTGTAGGGGCCGGCGGCAAGACGACTGTATTGGAACGCCTTGGAACCTATGGCCACGGCGGTCACCTGCCGATCATGGTCAGCAGCATCGTACCGATGGACAGCACTCGTGTCGACAATGTCGAACCCTTTGACGTCATCTGCACGGAAGACATGGAAAAAGGCGAATCATTCTGCGCTGAACGCATTGCTGCCGGTCACGTCCCGGCCTGGTTCGCCGGGCTCGACGACCAGGACCGCTATATCGGGCTCCAGCCCAAGGTCATCGATGACATCAAGATGCGCCATCCTGCCTGGTATATCCTTATCGAAGGCGATGCAGCCGGCAATAAGTGGCTTAAAGCGCCCTTGGCCGACGACGTGCCCTTGCCGGCTTCCTGCGATACTGTCATCGGTGTCTTGAACCTCCAGATGCTGGGCAACGTCATCAGCGATGAAAAAATCGAAGGCGTCGAAACGGCAGCGGCTATCATGGGCCGTCCCTGCGGGGCTGTCATTACACCGGCTATGCTGGCCAAGCTCATCAAGCATCCCCGCGGCTTGTTCCGCGGCGTGCGCTGCCCGCGGATCCTTTTCTGCACGGGTTATAATGCTGTTCAGCACCGCATGACCGAAGCCCTTCTCGACGATTTGGAAGACTTCGACCTGACGGCCAGCGTCCTGGCCGATGGCTATCGGGAAACGTGTACGATACGCCAGTATATCCACTATGGTAATGTCAAAAAGAAACGGATGTAAGCAAAAATGAAACAAAAAGGCAGACTGTTTTTGGGATGTATCTTACTGTTCTTCCTGGCTTCGCTGGGGCTGTTCCTGAACTTTGACCGCGACCGCGTCCTGGCGGCGGCTGAATCCCGGCATATCCCGGTTCCGCAGGTCCTGTCCGGCAAGCCCGATGTGGCCTTTGTCGGCGATGATTTTTCTTTGCCGCCTGTCGATAATGATAAACCTGTCTATGATAAATATACGACCCGGCAGCGCCAGGAAAAAGGCCTGCCCACGACGTATGGCAAGACGCGGGAGTATTATTACGGCGACAAGGTCGTCTATCTGACCTTTGATGATGGCCCGAACGATAAGAATACGTCGCGCATTTTGGACATCCTGAAAAAAGAAAACATTCATGCTACCTTTTTCCTGACCGGCCAGAATGTCGTCCGTTATCCCGATGTGGTCAAGAAAATCTATCAGTCCGGCAATGCCATCGGCGTCCATTCGTATACGCATGATTATAAGAAAATATACGTTTCGCCCAAAGCCTATACGGATGAACTCTTGCAGACGGAAGAAGAGATTTATAAGATACTCGGCGTCCGGCCCATCATTTCCCGGGCTCCTGGCGGTACGGAAGGCCACTTCACCAAGGATTTCTGGACGGCCATCAACGATATCGGCTACATCGAAGTCGGCTGGAATGCTCTGACTGGCGATGCCGACGGGACGGGCAAGACGGCCGATAAAGAAGTGGAAAACATCAAGCAGCAGCTGCAACTGCGGCCTTATCTCCATCGCCACCTGGTCATCCTCATGCACGATGCCTATGGTCATGGTGCCACCGTCGATGCCCTGCCGGACATCATCCATCTCCTGAAGGATCAAGGCTATTCGTTCCGCGTCGTCACGACAGCGATTCCACCCTCCTGGTAAAATGCATGGGATATATGCGAAAATAGTATACAATATATTTACTGGTAAAACGATTGTCCATGGGGATTCTCATATATATACAGAGAATCCCTGTTTTTTTGTCTTGACAATATTCTCCCTGAGGTATACAATGACGACAACGAATTTTAAAAAGTTGTACAAGGAGATTCCTATGAATACGTCATTCTTACATCACGTAACTGAATACGTCTTTACTTATTTTAGCTGGGGCTATCTGTATTTTAGCGCTGGCTATTTTGGCTACGACAAATTCCATAAAGATGATGTAAGCATGAGAAGACTTCCACCTTTTCTGAAGACGGCTGCGGCCGCCTAAGGAAGACGCGCGGAAAAGGCGATAACTGAGAATCTTAGGAGCAGGCTCATGTGGGCCTGCTTTTTTTATTACTGAAATGGAGGAAAACGAGTTATGATTATTGTATTGAAAGCCAACACACCGAAAGAAGAAGCGAAGCAGTTAATTGACCACATTAAATCCAAGGGGCTCCAGGTCGATATCAGTAAAGGCGCCCGTCAGACCGTCATGGGCCTCGTCGGCAATACGGACGTCATCGATGTCGAACAGATCCAGGGTTACGAATGTGTCGACAAGGTCATGCGCGTCGAAGTGCCGTACAAACGGGCCAGCCGGGCTTTCCATCCCCAGGATTCGGTCATTCCCATCGGCAATGGAGACGTCACCATCGGCGGCAAGAAGCTGGCTGTCATCGCCGGTCCCTGCTCCATCGAAACGCCGGATCAGATCGAAGGCGTTGCCTGTGACGTCGCCAAAGCCGGCGCCAACATCCTTCGCGGCGGCGCCTTCAAGCCGCGTACTTCGCCGTACTCCTTCCAGGGCTTAGGCAATAAAGGCCTGGATATGCTCCGCGATGCCGGCCGCAAAGCTAAACTCCCGGTCATTACGGAAATCATGTCGGCCGATAAATTGCCGGTCTTCCTCGAAGATGGCGTCGACATCATCCAGATCGGGGCCCGGAACATGCAGAACTTCGACCTCCTCAAAGCCGTCGGCAAGACGCACAAGCCGGTCCTCCTCAAGCGGGGCCTGAGCGCGACTATCGAAGAATGGCTCATGTCGGCAGAATACATCATGGCTGAAGGCAACCACAATGTCATCCTCTGCGAACGGGGCATCCGTACTTTTGAAACGTACACCCGCAACACCCTCGACTTGAGCGCCGTCCTGGCCGTCAAACGCCAGAGCCACCTGCCGATCGTCGTCGATCCCAGCCACGCTACGGGCAAGCGCTGGATGGTAGCCGACCTGGCCAAAGCCGCTGTAGCAGCCGGTGCCGACGGTTTGATGATCGAAGTCCACAACAACCCGGATAAAGCTTGGTGCGATGGGGCACAGTCGATTACGCCGGCTATGTTCGCAGATCTCATGGATTCGCTCCGCAAACTGGCTCCTGTCGTCGGTCGGGAAATATAAGGGATACAGAGGGGGAGACTATCATGGATAAGGAAGCTAGTGGTTTTAATACGAAGCAGACGGTAGCTATCGTCGGATTGGGGCTCATCGGCGGCTCTTATGCCTGCGGCCTGCGGCGCCTCGGCGTCGACCATATCATCGCCGTCGATCCTGACGAAAAGGCCCTGCAGCAGGCCAAGCAGGAAGGCATGGTCGATGATATCTATACGGCAGGGACGGAAGCCTTGAAACAGGCAGATCTGGTCATTTTCTGCACGGCTGCCGATGTGATGATACGGTTCCTGGCAGAGAACAAAGCCTTCTTCACGCCGGGAACGATCTTGACGGACGTAGCCGGCATCAAAGGTGATACGGCGACAGCCATTGCGGCCCTGCTGCCGGAAGGCGTCGACTTCGTTCCCGGCCATCCCATGGCCGGCAGAGAAGGCCGGGGCTATGGCATGGCCAGTGCGGACATTTTCAACGGCGCCAATTACATCCTCGTTCCCATGGAAGGCAATGACGAAGACCATATCCTGGCCGTGAAGAACATGGCCATGGCCCTGGGCTGCTCCCATGTCGTCCGCGTGACGCCTGAAGACCACGACCGGTTCATTGCCTACACCAGCAGCCTGCCTCACGTCTTAGCGACGGCTCTGGTCAACAGCGAATCCATGAATACGCTGACCAAGTATTTTGTAGCCGGCAGCTTCCGCGACGGGACACGAGTTGCCGATATCAACGCGCCGTTGTGGACAAAGCTGTTCTTATCCAATAAAGACAACCTCTTATATGAAATAGACCGCTTCAGCGCTGCCTTGCAATCTTTCTCGACGATGCTCGCCGAAGAAGATACGAAGGGAATGACCCGTTTTTTACAGCAAGCCGCCATGCGGAGAAGGGAATTAGTTCATGAAACACATTCACGTTGAGTTAGGAAAAGATTCTTATGATATCCATATTGAAAATGGCCTCCTCGACCGGGCTGGCGATTATATCCGCAATTTGACGAAATCGCAGACCCTGGCTGTCATTACCGATTCGAACGTCGATGCCCTCTACGGGCAGCGATTGGAAACGGCCCTGACCGGCGCTGGCTTCCGCGTCCACCGCCTGGTTTTCCCAGCCGGGGAAGAACATAAATGCGCAGCGACCCTCCTCGACCTGTATCAACAGCTTTCTGACGCCGGCATTACCCGCAGCGATTGTATCCTGACTTTCGGCGGTGGTGTCACTGGCGATCTCGGCGGCTTCGCAGCAGCGACTTTCTTGCGCGGCGTTCCCTTCATCCAGATTCCGACGACGATTATTTCCCAAGTCGACAGCAGCGTCGGCGGCAAAGTCGCCATCGACCTTCCTAGTGGTAAGAATCAGGCTGGTAACTTCTATCAGCCTAAAGGCGTCCTTATCGATCCGACCCTCTTACAGACCTTGCCGAAGCGCTTCATCCACGATGGCATGGGGGAAGTCATCAAATATGGCTGCATCCGCGACCGGGCCCTCTTTGAACTCCTGGAAAAACTCGATGACCAGTCTATCTTTGATCATTGGGAAGAAATCATCGAACGCTGCTGTCAGAACAAGGCCGATATTGTTGAACACGATGTCTTCGATATGGGCGAACGCATGATGCTGAACTTCGGCCATACTATCGGCCATGCCATCGAAGGCTGTTATGGCTTTGGCCACTATACGCACGGCGAAGGCGTCGCTGCCGGCATGTCCATGCTGACCGGCGTCACCGAAGCCATGGGGCTGACGAAAGCCGGGACGACGGCACGGCTGCGCAAGGTTATCAAGCAGTACGGCTTGCCGACCGATGTCGATGCGTCGGCAGAAGACCTCATTCCTTACATCAGCAATGATAAGAAGATGCGTGGCAATCATATTACTTTAGTCATTATCGAAGAAATCGGCAAGGCCCGCCTGTTGCCACTGGCTGCGGAAGACCTGCCGAAATATATCCGAAAGAAGGACGCTTAATGAATGTCATTATTACCCCACATACCTTGCAAGGGACAGTAGAAGCGCCCTCTTCCAAAAGCATCGGCCACCGCGACCTCATCTGCGCTGCCTTGGCAGAAGGAGAAAGCCTGGTTGACAACATTTCCTTGTCCCAGGACATTGAAGCGACGTGCGACATTCTACGGGCTTTGGGGGCAGAAATCACGCCGGTCATGTCGTCTCATCCCGGCCGGGCGGCTTACCGCATCAGAGGCGGTCTGAAGAAACAGGATGGGTCTATCGCAGTCAGTGCCAATGAATCGGGGTCGACGTTGCGCTTCCTCATCCCCGTGGCCATCTTCAGCGGCAATGAAGTGACTTTTTCCGGCCAGGGCCGTCTGGCCAAACGGCCGCTGACACCGTATTATGAACTCTTCGATGAAAAGGGTGTGACTTATGAAACGACAGAAGGCGCCCTGCCCCTGACCGTGTCCGGGACTTTACAGCCTGGAACGTATTCTCTGGCCGGCGACGTCAGTTCCCAGTTCTTTACGGGCCTGCTCATGACCCTGCCCCTCCTCGATGGCGACTCGGTCCTGCGCAGTACGACACCGCTGGAATCGGCCAGCTATGTTGACATGACCCTCGACTGCCTGCGCCAGCACGGCATCGTCATTGAGAAAGAACAGAATGGCTCCTACCGGATTCCGGGCAACCAACACTATCGGTCCGGGACTTACGTCGTCGAAGGCGATTATTCGCAAGCTGCTTTCTGGCTTTCGGCAGGCAGCCTGGGTCGGGCCATCTGCTGTACGGGCCTGCGGTCGCAGTCTTCCCAGGGTGACGAAGTCATCGTCTCCCTCATCCGCGACATGGGTGGCCAGGTCGAAGGCAAGACGGAATTGACGGCCTGTCCGTCGGACCTGGTTGGCCGGGTCATCGACGTCGAAGACTGCCCGGACCTGGTGCCGGTCCTGACCGTCCTGGCTTCCTGTGCCAAAGGGATTACCCGTATCATCCATGCCGGACGAGTACGGCTTAAAGAATGTGACCGCCTGCACGCCATGGCCACAGAACTCAATAAAATCGGCGGCGATATCGAAGAAGAAGACGAAGGCCTCATTATCCACGGTGTCGGCGGTTTCACCGGCGGTACCGTCAGCGGCTGGAACGACCACCGCATCGCCATGGCCCTGGCCGTTGCATCCCAGCGCTGCAGCCAGCCGTTGCGCATCGAAGGTGCTGAATGTGTCCGCAAATCGTATCCGGAATTCTGGCAGGATTTCCAGGCCTTAGGCGGCATGATCCAAAAGGAGGGGGAAGAATAATATGAATACCTTTGGAAAGACGATTGGCCTGACGATTTTCGGTGAATCCCACGGCCTTTCTATCGGTGCCGTCCTCGATGGCCTGCCATCGGGCGAAGCCATCGACTGGGATGCTGTCCGGACTGAGATGGCCCGGCGGGCACCGGGGAAGAATCCGATGTCGACGGCCCGGGCCGAAAAGGACGCCTTTGAAGTCCAGAGCGGCTTTTTCAACGGCTATACGACGGGGACGCCGCTGTGTGCTATCATCCGCAACAGTGACCAACATTCCCGTGATTACGACCAGCTGCGGCATCTTATGCGGCCTGGCCATGCCGATTACTCCGGTAAGATACGCTATGGCGGCTTCAATGACTACCGCGGCGGCGGTCATTTCTCGGGCCGCCTGACAGCGCCCCTGGTCTTTGCCGGGGCCGTGGCTTCCCAGATCCTGGCCAGCCACGGCATTACCGTCGGCTCCCATATCCTGCGCCTGGCCGGCATCGCCGATAAGCCTTTCAAGGCTATCGGGGAAACAGCAGAAACCTTGCAGGCTTTGAAAAAAGAAACGCTGCCCGTCCTCGACAAGGCCCAGGCCGGACCGATGGAAGCTAAAATCCTGGCCGCTAAGAACGACCTCGATTCCGTCGGCGGCGTTATCGAATGTATGATCACCGGCCTTCCCGCCGGCATAGGTGACCCGTTCTTCGACTCCGTCGAAAGCCAGCTCAGCCATATGATGTTTTCCGTACCAGCCGTTAAAGGCATCGAATTTGGCGACGGCTTTGCCCTGGCAGACCTCCGCGGTTCCCAGGCCAATGATGACTTTTATTATGACGGCGATGTCGTCAAGACCCGGACCAATCACAATGGCGGCATCAACGGCGGTATCACCAACGGCATGCCCGTCGTCTTCCGCCTGGCCATCAAGCCGACGGCTTCCATCAGCCAGAAACAGGAAACGATCGACACGGATACGAAAGAGAATTGTGACCTCGTCATCAAAGGCCGTCATGATCCCTGTATCGTCCAGCGGGCCATTCCCGTCGTCGAAGCGGTAGCGGCCTGGGCTATCCTCGACGTCTGCCTGTCGGAGAAAGGGCGGTGCTGGTAATGGATGCTTCTGAAGATATGCCCTTGAACATCGCCTGTTTCGGCCAGCCCGGCTCTTATACGTATGAAGCCATGAAGACCTATTTTGCCGGTAAGAATATTTCACCTTCCTATGGCTCGCATTTTGAAGACGTCGTCCAGGCTGTCGCCACCCGGCAGGCCCGCTACGGCGTCCTGCCCATCGAAAATTCGTCGACTGGCGGCATTACGGACGTATACGACCTCATCCACCGCTACGACTGCTGCGTCGTCGGTGAGAAATACGTCAAAGTCGAACACTGCCTGCTGACCTTGCCGGGGGCGAAGCTCGAAGATATCCGCGAAGTCTATTCTCATCCGCAGGGTCTGAACCAGTGCCGGAGTTACCTCAAGCATCACAGCGAATGGCAGCTCCACCCGTATTTCAGCACTTCCCAGAGTGCCGAACAGGTTCAAAAAATGGGGGATTCTCATATTGCGGCCATTGCCAACAAGACGGCAGCCGATATGTACGGCCTCGATGTCCTGGTGGAACATATCAATGATAATACCATGAACTACACGCGGTTTTTCATCATCGCCGCCGATATGGAACAGTCACCGGACGCCGATAAGATTACCCTGGTCCTGACGACCCAGCACCGGCCAGGCGCTCTGTACCACGTTTTGGGATACTTCTTCTATAACGGCATGAACATGACGCACCTGGAATCGCGGCCCCTTAAGGGAAGGCCCTTTGAATATTTTTTCCACATCGACGTCATGGGCAACCTGCGCAATCCGGCGACAGCCCGGGTCCTGCGAAACTTGGCAGAACACTGCAATTATTTTAAAATCTTAGGGAATTACGTATCCGATCAAGGAGGGAATGTAGATGAAATTAGGCGTCATAGGGGCTAAGTTAGGCCATACGGCTTCCCCGGCCATTCACGAAAAACTGTTCAGAATTTTACAGGTCGAGGGGCAGCATCAGTACGGCGTCCTGGAAATGGACCGCAATGATATCCCCAATGAACTTCAGCGCCTGCGCGACGAAGGGTACACAGGAGCGAATGTCACCATTCCCTATAAACTCGACGTCATGCCATACTTGACGGAAATTTCCCGCGAAGCCCGCATCATCGGTGCCGTCAATACACTTCATTTCACAGACGATGGGATTTTCGGTTATAATACGGATTACAGCGGCTTCGGCCGCTCCTTGGACCATGCCGGTATCGGTGTAAAGGCGAAGGAGTGTGTCGTCCTCGGTTCCGGCGGCGCCGCTCGGGCCATCATCCAATACTTATCCGATAGCGGTGCCAAGTCGATTACCGTCGTATCCCGTCATCCTCATTCCAAGACAGAATTTGACGCCTTTATCCAACGAGTTGGTGCCGATACGGTGGATTACCAGGATTTCGAACATTCCCAAGGCGGCGACGTCCTGGTCAACTGCACGCCTGTCGGCATGTTCCCCGACATCAACGGCTGTCCCGTATCGGAACGGATCATCGCGGCCTTCCCGGCTGTCGTCGACATCATCTACAATCCGAAGGATACGAAGCTTCTCCAGGCTGCCCGCCGCCATGGCGCCAAGACCCTGAACGGCATGTACATGCTCGTCGCCCAGGCCATCGGCTCGGAAGAAATCTGGATAGGCCGACCCCTCGATTCGTCTGTGATTGAACAAATTGCCAAGGAGATGGAATCTTATTATGAATGATAAGGTCAATATCGTCCTCATCGGCATGCCTGGATGCGGTAAGAGTACTTTAGGGAAAGCTTTGGCGGAACGCTTAGGCCGTGATTTTTACGACGCCGACGACGTCATCGTCGAGCAGGAAGGCAAGACCATCCCGGAACTTTTCGCCATCAGTGAAGACTGCTTCCGCGATGCCGAAGTCCGGGCCAGTCATACGCTGGCTGCCAAGCAGGGCGCTATCATTGCCTGTGGCGGCGGCGTCATCAAACGTCCGGAAAATATGGCTATTTTAAAAAAGACGGGCAAAGTATTTTTCATCGACCGTTCACCAGATGATATCGTCTCCGATGTAGATGTAGCTGTCCGCCCCTTATTAAAAGAGGGCCGGCAGAAAGTCTACCGGCTCTACGAAGAACGCATCACGCTTTACCGTGAAGCAGCTGATTATTGCATTGTCAATGATAAAAGCATGGAAGAAGTACTCCATGCCTTTGAAGTACTTATCAGAAATATATGAAGGCCTCAGTGAAGGGCCCGCAGGATTTGTTGCAATGTCGTGACGTCCAGCTGGCCCGGAGCGGAGGCTTTTTTTGCTGAACCGAAGGTCAGGGCGGAGCCGAAGATTTCACCGCTGATGCGGCTGATAGCGCCGAGTTTTCCCATGGACATGGTAATGATCGGTTCATCGGGGTACTGGGATTTGACGGCTTCCGTTGCCGATAAAAGGGTCAGGACGTCTTTCGCCGAATTTGGCATACAGGCTAGTTTAGCCACGTCGGCACCGAGTTTTTTCATGCCGATGAGACGTCCTGTGATTTCGTCAAAAGACGGTGTCTTGTCGAAGTCGTGGTTGCTCATGATGACCGTGACGCCGTGTTCCTTGGCGACGGTGAGCACTTTTTCGATGCTGGCGCGGTCGCGGAAATATTCGACGTCGACGGCATCGATTTTACCGCTTTTAATAGCGTAACCGATAAGATTGAAATAGTAGCTTTCGGGGACTTCCGTTTCGCCGCCTTCTTCCCTGGTGCGGAACGTAAACAGAATAGCGCCGTTCGGTAATTCCTGGCGGACAGCGGTCAAAGCTTCGCCGACAGCGTCGAGGGATGTGACGTCTTTCAAAAAGTCGATACGCAGTTCGACGACATCATAGATTTTGTCTTGGAGATAGCGGCACTCCTGGACGAGTTCATCCGTAGAATGACCGACAAGGGGAACACAGATTTTAGGCATGCCATTGTCGAGGGCAACCTTGCCGATTTTTACCATAAGTTGAATTCCTCCTCTTGCGAGCAAATTGCAGTGGATTTTTCTTTCATGACGCTATTATAGCGCAAAAATGATAAGTTGTTAGCCCCTTAATCACAAAAAGAGGGGATTCGCATGAAACCTTATATCATCATGCGAATCCCCTTTTATACACTTACTTTTCGTCCATAATGGCCACCGGGCCGCGATCACCGGTACGGATGCGGACGGCATCGTCCAGGCGGTAGATGAAGATCTTGCCGTCGCCGGGTTTTCCTGTTTTGCAGATTTTTTCAGCGACTTCGACGACTTTGTCGACCGGGACTTCACAGACGACCGTTTCGACTTTGATGCCCGGCAGGAGGTTGATGTTATACCGCTGGCCACGGTAGACTTCGACGTAGCCTTTCTGGAGGCCACAGCCGAAGACCTGGCTGACGGTCATGCCCATGACACCGATGTTGTTCAGGGCTTCTTTGAGCTCTTCCAATTTACTGGGACGAGTGATGATTTCTACTTTTGTAATCGGATGTTCTTCCATTCGTATCACCTCTATAAGTTACGACCGTTAATGCCTGCGCTGTTGACGGCGGCATTGTCTAAAGCTGCATTGCCGAGCGGCGTCGTCGGCGTTTCTCCGAAGGGGCTGCCGGACATGATAGCATAATTATAACCCCGTTCACCGTGTTCGCCAATATCAAGACCCGTGATTTCTTCGTTCTTATCGGTGCGGACTGTCATGAAGCAGCTGATGATCTTGAAGAGGATGAATGTGCCGACAATAGCCAAAGCGTAAGCGACGACGGTCGAAATGATCTGAGCGACGAGCAGGTCGGAGCTGCCGTAGAATAAGCCGTCAGCACCGGCCGGGTTGACTTCTGTCGTAGCCCAGATGCCGGTAGCGATGGAACCCCAGGTACCGCCGATGCCGTGGATACCGAAGGCGTCGAGGGAATCGTCGTAACCGAGTTTGGCTTTGACGACAGCGACGGCGAAGTAGCAGATGACGCCGCCAATCGCGCCGATGATCAAGGCCGGAAGGGGAGCGACGAAGCCAGCTGCCGGTGTGATGGCAACTAAGCCGGCGATGCAGCCCGAAGCGGCACCGAGGATGGTCGGTTTACCCTGGACAATCCATTCGACGGCAACCCAGGTGACGGTAGCTGCCGCAGCGGCAGCCTGCGAAGCGATGAAGGCGCTGGCAGCCAGAGCGTTGGCGCCGAGCGCACTGCCGGCATTGAAACCGAACCAGCCGAACCAGAGAAGAGCCGCACCGAGGACGGTCATGGGCAGGTTATGCGGAACCATGGGGATTTTCCCATAGCCATAGCGTTTGCCCAGGAGAACGCAGAGCGTCAGGCCAGAGACACCGGAGAGGATGTGGATGACCAGGCCGCCGGCAAAGTCCAGGGCGCCGAGTTTAGCCAGAAAGCCGCCGCCCCATACCCAGTGTGCCATGGGGTTGTAAATGAAGATGGCCCAGAGCAGGATGAAGACGACGAAAGCGTGGAACTTCATGCGTTCCGCAAAGGCCCCTGTAATCAGGGCCGGAGTAATGACGGCGAACATGCACTGGAAAGCGACGAAAGCCATTTCCGGAATGGTCCCGTTTTCCAGGACGGACATGCCGACACCGGCCAGGCCGACTTTATCAAGAGAACCGATGAAACCATTAATATCTGTGCCGAATGTCATGGCGTAGCCGATGAGGATCCATTCTACGGAAATCATGGCGACGATGAAGAAACTCTGCATGATTGTCGTCAAGACGTTCTTATTGCGGACCATGCCGCCATAGAAGAAGCCCAGGCCCGGTGTCATGATGAATACCAGGGCGGCGCTGATGAGGACCCAGGCCGTATCGCCTGTATCGATCGTCCCCGGATCGGAAGCGAAGGCTGCCGGCGCTGCCATGAGCAGACACGGGAGCAGCACTCCTAAACGTGACCATAATTTTTTCATATTCCCAAACCTCCTGACAAAGAAAAAAGATGCCTTTCCTGATGGGAATCACCAGGAAAAAGACATCATTGTCTACTGTCATATTTTATTATCGCCAGAATATACGAAAAGCCCAGGAAGACAGGGGTACTGTCCTCTTGGGCTCCTTTGCCGTCAGTATTCTGTTGATGAAACTATTATATAAGCAAAATCGCATTGTGTCAATAACTTTTTTTGTAATTATTTTGATAAAAGTTAGGATATGTTGATTTTCTTAACGATTAGATAAAAAATATATCATCTAGACGAAAAGGATGTGTCCCAGGAAAATATAGAAGGTCAGGGATACGGCGCTGAGGGCCGTCGTATTCATGACGACCTGCGTGGCATAATCGGGATTGTTGTCAAATTCGATGGCGAACAAGGCCGTATTGACGGCTGTCGGGATGGCGCAGTAGATGAGGAAGACCGTAGCGCTGACGGCGGTGAATGTGCCGGGACGGAAGGCGTTGGCGATATAGATCATGGCCAGGCCGATGAGGGGCAGGGCCGTCATCTTGAGGATGCTGACAATCCAGACATCATTGTCGAGCCAATGGATCTTCGTCTGCGATAACTGGGCGCCGATGCTGACCATGGCCAGGGGCAGGAGGGCCTTGCTGGCCATTTCCATGATGGGCCATAAGAAGAAGTCCTTCGCATCCCAGCCGACGTAACGGGCGATGAGGGCGGCGGCCAGGACGTAGAGCAGGGGCATGTGGAACATGACGGACAGCGTATCCCGGGCCGTCAGGCGGCCCCGGCCGGCCTGGTAAAGGCCGAGGGTGTTGAGGGAGATGCTCTGGATCATGAAGATGATGATCTGGACGACCATGGCTTCGGCCAGATACGGCGTCTGGCCGTTGACGACGAAGGGCTCATGGGAAAAGACGAGGATGATCAAGGCGACGCCGAGGTTGCCCGTGTTGTTGAACATGAAGGCGTTGCGGCATGATTCCAGCATGGCTGCGTCGTAATGGCGGATGCGGGCGACGATGTTGGCGATGATGAAGCAGATGACCATGAAGACGGCAATGGCGGCGATGATGTTGATACTCGTCGCCGGGAATTGGGTCGTATAAATATTGGTAAAGATGAAACTGGGGATGACCAAGAAAAACATGAGCTTCGATAAGGTCTTGACGTCAAGATGGAATTTCTTGTCGAGGAAATAGCCGAGGACGACGAGAAAGAAAATGGGAAGCATCGTGTGTTCGATGATGAACCAGAAAACCATGAGGGGTATCACTCCTTTTCGAGATGGATACCCCTCATTATACGCTCAATATGAAATTAAACAACTCGTAATTTTACTGATAGCTTTCAAAGTAATAGACGATGTTGAGCATCGTTTCGCACATGTACTTCAAAGCATTGCTGTCCCAGTGGAATTCCGGCGAATGGCCGATGACGGGTTCATTGCTGTAGACGCCGACGTAATAGAAGGAACTGGGGACGGCAGCACTGAAGTAGGCGAAGTCTTCCGAGCCGGAACCGCGTTTCAAGGGAACCAGGTCGACCCGGTCTGCACAGTGGTCCTGTAAAATGTGGACGACCCGGTCGGTGACGCCGTCGTCGTTGACACAGACCGGCGAGAAGGGGACGACGTCCAGGTCGAAGGTGCCGCCGTACGTCGTCGTGACGTTTTCCAGGATGGCCTGCAACGCGGCGAGGATGCGGTGCCGCTTGGTTTCATCATAGGTCCGCAGGGTCCCTTTCAATTCGGCCGTTTCCGGGATGACATTCGGATTATGGCCGGCCTGGAACTGGCCAAAGGTAAGGACGACACCGTCGCCGTCAGCGTGGCAGTTGTAGACGAAGTTCTGGACGGATTGGATGATGTCGATGCCCATCTGGATCGGGCTGATGCACAGGGACGGCTGGGAACCATGGCCGCCGCGGCCGTGGAGGGTGATGGTGAAGTCGTCGCAGGAGGCCGAGATTTCGCCGCGGCCGATGCCGACATAACCTTTCGGCAGGCTGCCGGCGACGTGCAGGCCCAGGGCGTAGTCGACGCGGGGATTGTTGAGGATGCCGGCGTCGATCATGCGGGCTGCGCCGCCATTGCCTTCTTCGGCAGGCTGGAAGGCCAGGCGTATCGTGCCGCGCAGGCAGTCTTTATGCTTGTTGAGGATTTTGGCGACGCCCAGCAGGTTGGCGGCATGGCCGTCATGGCCGCAGGCGTGCATGACGCCGTCGACGAGGGATGAATAAGGGCAGTCGAATTTTTCCGTCAGCGGCAAGGCGTCTATGTCGGCCCGCAAGAGGATGACCGGACCGGGCAGGGCGCCGTGGATCAGGCCGGTGACGCCCGTACCGGCGATGATCTTGACGTCTTCAATGCCCATGAGGGACAGTTCCTGGAAAATTGTCTTGCACGTATCAAATTCCTTTTCGCTCAATTCCGGATGGGCATGGAAATACTCGCGCATTTCCATCATATACGGCAAGGTCTTGCGCACTGCTTCGTGAATATTAAATGTCGGTGTGTATCTATCGTTCATAGGACAGTCCCCCTTTATTGAGCCGGATGCATTTTCTATATATGTATATATTATTCTATAATAAAACAAAAAATCCTGCCACCGACAGCGGATTTTTTTCTATATTACTATAATAAGACCTGGAGAAGGCCTTCGAGGGCCTGCGAAAGCCTCAGTACTTGTGGTATAATTTTGTCATACGAATAGAAAGGATTGTGAAAGATATGCATGTCGATACACAGTTAGAAGCGGCGCTGCGGGCTCTGGACCATTGGCCGCGGTTCCGGCTGCGCCTTTTTTTTGAAGGCATTTTAGTCGGAATATTATCGGGAACCGTTATCAGTTTTTTTCGCTGGGGCCTGGAAATGGGGACAGTTTGGCGCCAATGGATCTATGCCAATGTCCTGGCCAGCGGCGGCATACTCCTGAACCTGGGCTGGTTCGCTGTCTTACTGGCCGCGGCCCTGCTCTTATGGCGTCTGGGCGTGTATGAACCCAATGCCGGCGGCAGCGGCATCCCACGGGTAAAAGGCGTCATCTTAGGGGCCATCCGCATGCGCTGGCTGCGCATCCTCTGGGTCAAGCTCGTCGGCGGCATCGTCGGCATCGGCCTGGGCCTGTCCCTGGGCCGCGAAGGACCGTCCATCCAGATCGGTGCCGTCACCGCCCAGGGCTTGAGCCGGGCTTTCGGCCGGACGCGGATGGAAGAACGCTATCTCATCACGGCCGGTGCCAGCGCCGGCCTGGCGGCGGCTTTCAATGCGCCACTGGCAGGCGTCATGTTTGCCCTGGAGGAACTGCACCGCAATTTTTCCGGTGTCGTCCTGGCACCGTCCATGGCAGCGGCTCTATTGGCTACCATGGTCAGCCGTTACGTCTTTGGCCGGGCGCCGGTCTTCCATTTCGGCATGCTGCCGCCCTTTCCTCTCCGGTACATGTGGATTGTAGTTATTTTAGGAATTATTATCGGTTTTGCGGGCGTTATTTTCAATAAAGGCTTGCTGAATATTCATTATTTTTATGACTTACCCGTTTTTCGCAATCAATATATGCGCATTGCCTTTGCCTTATGCATGGCCGGCGTACTGGGCTATGTCTTCCCCGAAGTCCTTGGCGGCGGCAACGACCTGGTCAACAGTCTTTATACGCTGCCCTTGTCGCTGAAACTCTTTGCCGGCCTGCTCATCGGGAAGTTCCTCTTTACCCTGGTCAGCTATGGCTGCGGCGTTCCTGGCGGCTTCTTCCTGCCCATGCTGGTCCTGGGGGCTTTGACGGGCGGCATTACGGGCATCGTCTTCGTGCAGCTGGGCCTCATCTCTTCGTATTACTTATCTAACATCGTCGTCATCTCCATGGCTGCTTTTTTTGCGGCCTCGGTACAATCACCGGTTACGGGAACGATTCTCATCATGGAAATGACCAGCTCTTATGAACACCTGCTCGTCCTCTGTACGGCGTCACTGGTCGCTTTGGTCGTAGCCCAGCTCTGTCAGGGCGAACCGATTTACGAAGCCCTGCTGCAACGGAACTTGGCCAAGAATAAGCCTGTCTTATCGTCGGAAGAACGGCGGAATCTCTTGGAATTGACCGTATCCAGCGGCAGTCAAGCCGATGGGAAATATATCGGCCGTATCGCCTGGCCGGCTCATACGGTCATCGTCGATGTCAAGCGCGGCAGTGGTGACATCATCCCCGATGACGATACGTGTCTGCGCGCAGGGGACTACCTTTATGTCCTTACGGATTCTGTCGAAGGGGCCGAATCCATAAGAAATATTGTGGAGAAGACAAAGTCTTGAAATAGGTAAAAATGCATAATAATTATAAAAAACTAGCACCAGGTACTAAAAAACACAACTCAAAGTTGAGCATTAACGGCCATATACTGATTGGATAACGTGCAGAATAGGGTATAAAATCATCGGAAATGAATTATAATTATCAATTTTTTTGACTTATGGTGGGAAGTTTGCTATAATTCAGGACGTACTTGATATTGTGTTCGTTCAAAGAGGTGGTTTTTTGAGAAATCGTATACTGATATTAATGACAACAATCTGCATATTTGCGTTTACATCCCTGGCCTGTGCCAGCGTTCAAATGGGTATGAGTGGCTCTGTCGTACAGAGCGTTCAATATATGCTTCAGGACACGGGCTATCTGTCCGGCAGTGCTGATGGCGATTTTGGTCCTTCGACAGAAGCTGCTGTCGAACAGTTCCAGGCTGACCACGGCCTTACGGCAGACGGTGTCGTCGGCTCCCAGACCATGGAAGCTTTGTCGGAAGCCAGCGGCCGTCCGATTCCTGAAGAATCGTCTTCGACAGAAGGCTATCAGCGTCGTCTTGTCATGGAAGCTACGGCTTATACGGCTGCCGATGGCGGCGGTGATGGCTACACGGCAACGGGCCAGTACCTCCAGCGCGGCATGGTCGCTGTCGACCCCGATGTCATCCCTCTCGGCTCGCAGCTCTACATTGAAGGCTATGGCTATGCCGTAGCTGCCGATACGGGCGGAGCCATCGTTGGCGACCGCATCGACCTGGCCATGGATTCGACCAGCGAAGCCCTGGACTTCGGCCGTCGCGATGTCGTTGTCTATGTATTAGGTTAATACGAGCTATTGGATAAAAGAGGCGTCTTTATGGGACTGCCTCTTTTTTTTCGCCCCGTTTTGTGTTATCCTTAAAAGGACATTATATAGTTATGGAATTCAGGGAGGCTATAACTGGATGAAAAATACTATTGCACTTATCCTCGCTGCCGGCAAGGGGACGCGTATGAAGTCGAAGTTCCCCAAGGTTTTGCACAAAGTCGGCGGTGTCCCGATGGTCGAACAGGTACTGCGGGCTGTCAAAGCAGCCGGGACGCAGCGCCAGGTCGTCGTCGTCGGTTTTGGCGGTGAAACGGTCCGGGATTACCTCGGTGACCAGGCCGAAACGGTCATGCAGAAAGAACAGCTCGGCACAGGCCACGCTGTCCTGCAGGCCGAACCGCTGCTCCAGGGTGAAGCTGGCACCCTCCTTGTCACCTGTGGCGATACGCCGCTGGTCACGAAGGAAACGTTTACAGCCCTTATCCACTGTCATGAACAGAGCGGCGCAGCTGCGACGGTCCTGACGGCGCACATGCCGGATCCGACGGGATACGGCCGCGTCATCCGTGATGAAAAAGGGCAGGTCGTCAAAATCGTCGAACAGAAAGACGGTACGCCGGAAGAACTGGCTGTAGACGAAGTAAACGCCGGCATTTACTGTTTTGATATGTCTCTCTTGTGGGATATGCTTCACAACGTCACCAATGACAATGCCCAAGGTGAATATTATCTGACCGATATCATCGGCATGCTCGTATCGGCAGGCAAGGTCGTCAGTGCCTTTGCCGCACCGTCCTATGCGGAAACGCTCGGTGTAAACTCGCGTCAGCAGATGGCCGAAGCCGAACGGGTCCTGCGCCAGCGTAAACTGGATGAACTCATGACCGATGGCGTCTCCATCATTGACCCCAATAATACCTATGTAGACACGACGGTTACCGTCGGCCGCGACACCGTCCTCTATCCGGGGACGATCCTCGAAGGCGATACAATCATCGGCGAAGGCTGCCAGGTCGGTCCGTATGTCCGCATGACTAACGTCAAGATGGGCGACGACGACCATGTCCAGTTCATGTATGCTCATGACTGCGAAATCAAGAACGGCTGCGAAATCGGCCCGTTCGTCCATTTCCGGCCGAATACGGTCATTGGCAATCAGGTCAAGGTCGGCAACTACATGGAAGTCAAGAACTCCATTGTCGGCGACGGCACGAAATTGCCGCATCTCAGCTACATCGGCGACAGCGATGTCGGCAGCGGTGTCAATATCGGCTGCGGCACGATCACTGTCAATTACGACGGCAAGATCAAGCACCGCACAACCATTGGCGACCATGCCTTCGTAGGCTGCAACAGCAACCTGGTCGCACCGGTCAAAGTCGGCGATTACGCCTATGTCGGCGCCGGCTCGACCATTACCAAAGATATTCCGGCCAAAGCCTTATCCGTTGCCCGGGCACGGCAGCGCAACATTGAAGGCTGGGTCAAGGAAGATACATATAAAAAATAATATTAATCACTACTTACACAGGGAGGCTCACTATGAGTTACGAAGACGGGAAAAAGCTGAAGATTTTTACGGGGAATGCCAATCCGGAATTGGCTAAGGAAATTGCCGATTACCTCGGGTTGGAACTGGGCAAAGCCTTTGTTGGCAAATTCAACAACGGCGAAATCCAGGTCATGATCGACGAAAGTGTCCGCGGTAAGGACGTATTCGTCATCCAGCCGACATGCCAGCCGGCCAACGATACCCTCATGGAACTGCTCATCATGGCAGATGCCCTCAAACGCGCTTCGGCTAAACACATTACCGCCGTTGTTCCGTATTATGGTTATGCACGTCAGGACCGCAAGACCCGCGGCCGTGAACCGATTACATCCAAACTGGTTGCTGATTTGATGACGACCTCCGGCATCACCCGCGTCGTTACCATGGACTTGCATGCCGGCCAGATCCAGGGTTTCTTCGACATTCCTGTCGATCACCTCGGCTCGGCTTCCATCATTGCCAAATACATCAATCAGAAGAAAGAAGAAACGGATATGGGCGACATCGTCGTCGTATCTCCTGACCTCGGTGGCGTAACGCGTGCCCGCGATCTGGCTGACCGCGTCAATGCACCGATCGCCATCATTGAAAAACGCCGTCCCCGTCCGGGCGTTGCTGAAGTCATGAACATCATTGGCGACATCAAAGGCAAGACCTGCATCCTCGTCGACGACATCGTCGATACGGCTGGTTCCTTGTGCGGTGGTGCCAAAGCCCTGAAAGAAATGGGCGCTTCCCGTGTCTTTGCTGCCTGCGCTCATGCCGTCCTCACCGATCCGGCTGTCGAACGCATCCAGAAATCGGTCATTTCCGAACTGATTATCACCAACACCATCCCCTTGCCGCCGGAAAAACAGATCGACAAGATCAAAGTCCTTTCGGTTGCACCGCTCCTCGGTGAAGCTATCATGCGCATCTTCCACGACGTTTCCGTAAGCCGTCTCTTCGACAAATAAGGAAATCCATCGTGCATATGATCGTTGGCCTGGGCAATCCGGGCCGTCAATATGAAGAATCGAAACACAATACGGGTTTCCGTGTCGTCGATGAATTAGCCAAGCGCTGGAATGTGACCTTGTGGCAGGATAAGATGGACGCCCTCGTAGCCCAGACTACGGTGAACGGTGAAAAAATCATCCTGGTCAAGCCGCAGACTTACATGAATGAAAGCGGCCGCGCCGTCGGCCCGCTCATGCGCTGGTATAAGATCGACCAGCCTGACGTCTACGTCGCGTATGACGATATGGACCTGGCCGTCGGCCGCCTGCGGATCCGCAAGAACGGCAGCGATGGCGGACATAACGGCATCAAGAGCCTTTTCGCCAACGGCTGTACGGACTTTACCCGCTTCCGCGTCGGCATTGGCCGGCCCTTGCCGCACCATGACGTCGTCGACCATGTCCTGACTCCTTTCCCGGAAGAACTCCGCGAAGCCTACCAGCAGGGCATCGAAGACGCGGCCACAGCCATCGAAGGCTGCCTGAGCCTCGGCGTCGACAAAGGCATGAATCGCTATAACCCAAAGAAGAAGAAATAAGAAAAGGGCTTGTCGCATGTGCGACAAGCCCTTTTAAGTGGTTAGCAGCTAGTGGTTAGTGGTTAGCAAATGGTTTTAAATTTAAAGGCCTTTATCCGTAGGGGCCGTCCCAGAGGGCGGCCCGCCTGATTCCTTAAAAGGAGGTCCTATGATCCAGCAAGTCTATTCTCATCCCGATATTTACCGTATCCGCGTCGATCTGCCCGACAACCCCTTGCAATATCTCAATGCTTATGTCATCAAAGGGCCGTCTGGCAATCTGGTCATCGACACGGGTTTCAACCGCCCTGAATGTAAACGGGCCTTGGGCCAGGGTTTACAAGAATTGGGTATCCGTTTACAATCCGATACGGCCCTGTTCATCACCCATCTCCACGCCGACCACAGCGGCCTTGTCGGCCTTTTTGCCGCTGCCGGCTGCCCTGTTTACATGCATCCCGTCGATTACCAGTATCTCGTCGATTCCGAGGACGGCTCGACATGGAAGGCGGCTGAAGACAATTTCATGCGCGAAGGCATGCCACCGGAAGAAATCAGGACCCAGTTTTCCAACCAGGCCCGGACCTTTTCGCCGGACCCTCATTTCCCGGTGACGACCGTCCAGGACGGAGACCACCTTCATCTGGCCGGCTGCGATTTACAGGTCATTCACGCGCCGGGCCATACGCCGGGGCTGTGCTGCCTGTACCTGGCGAAAGAGCAGGTTTTCTTTACGAGTGACCACATCCTCTTCGACATTACGCCGAACATCCAGGTCTGGTATCACATGAAACACGCATTGCAGCGTTATCTCGAAAGTTTACAGAAGGTCCGCGACCTGCCCGTCCGGCTGGCCCTGCCGGGGCATCGCGAAGGCGATACGTCTATTGTCGGCCGTATTGATGAAATCATGGCCCATCACGACCGCCGCCTGGCCGAAATATGCCATCTGGTAAAGTGCTATCCGCACAGCACGGCTTACGAAATCGCCCCGCATATGACCTGGTCCATGCGCGGCAAGAAGTGGAAGGATTTCCCGCCGACGCAGAAGTGGTTCGCCCTGGGCGAAACGCTGGCCCATATCGAATACCTCGTCGATCACGGTACCTTGCGCTGCTGTGAAGAACAGGGATGCCGCCGCTATGATTTAATTTAACGAGAAAGGAACTATAAATCCTCTCGGGAGGTTTGTCATGAAATTCAGTCTGCCTAGGTTGCGTAACTGTATAATCGTCTTTATGGCCCTGACTTATCTGGCGGGAGCAGATGTCGTACAGGGCGCGGACTGGCAGTCTGCCGGCCGGTCCCTGGCGGCGACACAGGCCGGGACGGCGACGTTTTATCAGATGGCGTCGGATCTTCTCTGGCGCCGGTCTGATGACAACCGTTTCACGGCCTACAAGGACCTGCTGGAACCATCTGATGACACGGGCTGGTGGGTCAAGACCGATTACCGCAGCTATACCTTCCCGGATTATGGCAGCCTGTCTTACAGCCAGGACTATAGTGCGACCCTCATCGGCTACGAATCGCCGCACAACATGGCCCGCTGGGGCGGGACCCTCCACCAGGGGGCTTTTTATACGATGAGCACGTCCAATGTCTATACCGACGGAAAAAACGGCAGCCAGCCCTATGGCAGCGGGTCGGACTCGATGAAAGAATATGGCGGCGGCTTTGCCGTGGAATGGGGCGATAAACGCGACCGCCATGGCGATGCCGTCATCCGCCTGTCGCAGCTGCAGCATACCGTGTCCTACAGCGATACTGACGGGAACAGCGACTTGGTCAACTATCGGACCTGGCTGTTAGGCGCGGGCATCCGTTATTATGAAACACGGCTCCTGCCCAAGCAGTTCTTCTGGGAACCCCAGGCCGGCCTGTCCCTGGGCTATGTCTTTCCTTATACGATCAGCGGCGATGCCGTGACTTACCAATCCGGGAATAAGCCCTATGTAAGCGGCCGCCTGGGCATCATGGCCGGGAAAGCCTATTCGGTCAACGGCCATGCCGGCCTGCTCTACGGTCGCTTCGGCGTCCAGCGGGCTCTGGACGGCACGACGACAGGGACCCTGGACCAGGGAAATACAGCATCTATTTCTGGCGATGTCGGGTCCAAGACGTATACCTGGTACGATATGACTTTCGGCTCTTCTTTGTCGCTGGGACAGGGAAATTCTGTCTGGGGCGAATTGACGCGGCGGTCCGGCTCCAATATGACGCCGACATGGAGCGTCAACGGCGGCCTGGTCCTCAAGTGGGGCGGTGCCAGCCGGACGACGAGAGAACGGATGAAAGCCCTGAAAAAAGACCCGCACAGCCTCGATTTGGATATTAAGAAAAAATAATAAAAAATAATCGTTCTCCGTTATTGACAAGTGTACCGATTTAGTCTATAATGAGCACATAAAGAAAAGCAATTATTAATTAAGAAATAACTTCTCATATATAGATTGTACCTTAGTCAGGGGCCAGGCCCCAAAGGAGGAACCCATATGAAACACGTAGAATTTTACCGTAACGATAAAGATGGCAGCGTTTTAGTATCTGTAGGCACGCAAGTACCGGAAAAACTTATCTATGCCGGCCAGGAATTGACTCATCTCGTCGCCGACACTGTCGACGCAGCTAAAGAAAAACACGTACCGGCTATCCAGAAAATCGATGGCCACTTGGAAGTCCATGTCGGTTCGGTGACACACCCGATGGAAGAAAAGCATTACATCGAATGGATTGCCCTCGTCGATGACAACGGCGCCGACATCCGCTACCTGAAACCCGGTGAAGAACCGAAGGCTGAATTTGAAACGGGCGATGCCGGTGAAGTTTATGCATACTGCAACCTCCACGGCCTGTGGAAAGAATCATTCGCCGTCAAAGAAGCTCCGTCCCTCGATGGCGCCACTTGCTCGCCCGAATTCGGCGGCTGCGTCATCCACGAATTATAAGTCCGAAGGAGGCCCGTCATGAACGTATACGATTTCACGGTCAAAGATATCCAGGGACACGATGTATCCCTGAGCCAGTATAAAGATAAGGTCCTGCTCATCGTCAATACAGCCAGCAAATGTGGATTTACGCCGCAGTACGACGGCCTGGAAGCCTTATATCAGAAATATAAGGATAAAGGCCTGGTCATCCTCGGCTTCCCGTGCAACCAGTTCCTGGAACAGGATCCGGAAGACAACCAGCACATCGAACAGTTCTGCCGCCTCAACCACGGCGTCACCTTCCCGCTCTTCGCCAAGATCGACGTCCGCGGTGACCAGGCAGCACCTCTGTACCAATACCTTACAGAAGCCGCACCCTTCAAAGGCTACGAAACGGATAAAGAAAGCGGCCAGCTCATCCAGAAGGTCGTTTCCGAACACTATCCGGACAATGCCCAGGGCAACGGCATCAAATGGAATTTCACCAAATTCCTCATCAACCGGGACGGCAGCCAGGTCCAGCGCTTTGAACCCAGCACGACACCGGAAGAATTAGACCCGATCCTCGAAAAACTACTCCTCTCCTAATAAGAAAAGGGGGCTGTCGCATTAAGCAGAAAATGCATAATGCGACAGCCCCCTTTTTTGTCATTTTACGTCAAAAAAACGTCGTTTTACGACAAACTGGCCGCAAAGGCTTTTTCTTTTGATATGATATAAAAGAAAAAGTGTTGTCTTGTAAATACGAAAGAAATGAAGGCGTTCATATGGATAATAAGAAAAGATGGAAGCTGCCTTTGGCAACAGCGTTAACACTTTTCCTCCTCAGCAGTGCCGCCTATGCCGCAGATCCTCAGCAGCGGCCGCAGGCCGGTTCCGATTCGGGTGTACAGCTCAGCCGTACGCGGCAGTACCTGGAATACCAGCACATGCAGCAGCGCCTGGCGGAAGGATCCGGCATCGGCATTGAAAGCAATAAAGGCACAAAAGAAGAGTCTAAAAGCAACGTTTCTTTTACGTTGAAAGCCGTAGAGACATCGCCGTCCCAGGTCTTCCAGAAAGAGGACATCCAGAAACTGGCAGCGCCTTATCTTCAGAAGAATGTCAGCCTCGACGACCTCTATGCCTTGGTCAATAGCATCAATGAGCAGTATCGGAAAAAAGGTCTCATTACCTGCCGGGCTTTCCTGGCACCGCAGACTATCCATGACGGTGTCGTCCGTATCGAACTCATCGAAGGGAAAACAGGGCAGGTGGACGTTGAAGGCAACCCGTCGACGCGCAGTGATTATATCACGAGCCGCGTCCACTTACCCCAGGGCGGCCTGGCCAACGTCAAGGAACTGGATAAAGAGCTGCTCCGCTTCAACGCCACCAATGATGCACAGCTCCACTTGTCCCTGAAAGCCGGAGCTGCTCCGGGGACGACAGATTACATCCTATCCTTGGCCGAACCGCAGAAACAGGTCTTTGGCCTCTTTGCCGACAACGCCGGCTACAAGACGAGCGGCCTCTATCGCGGTGGCATGTACTGGCAGGACCGCAGCCTTTTGGGCAACCGCGATTCCTTGTTCATGAGCGCTGTTTTTTCTAAAGGGACGAAAGCTTTCGCCTCGTCCTATACGGCACCGGTCAATCACCACGGGGCTAAGGCTGGCGTCAGCTATAGTACGAACAGCGTCCACATCATCGACGGTCCCCTAGAACCGCTCAGCGTCCGCGGTCATTCCTATGCGTACAATTTCTTCGTGACCCGGCCGGTGCAGACGACAGAAACTCTCAAATCGGAAGTCGGACTGGAATACAATTATCAGCATTCCCAGACGACTTTCTTGGGGATGCCTTGGGTTAACGACAGATTGAGCACGTTCCACGTCTACTATGATCAAATTGATTATGGAAAGACGACGATTTTCTATCAGAAACACGGCTATCGCTTCGGCCGTTATACGAATATCAGCGACGTCAGTCGCAATTACGGTAAATATGAACTGAATACACTGTTCCAGAAAGTCTTTCCCCACGGCCAGGGATGGACCCTTCGTCTGAATGGACAGCTCTCTAGTACGCAGTATTTGCCAAGTGCCGAGATGTTCTATCTAGGCGGTCTCTACAGCGTGCGGGGCTATAAAGAAAGCCTCATCGGTGGTGACGGCGGCTTCATGGCCAGTGCCGAATATGCCGTACCGGTCAGCAAGAATAAAAAGACCAGCGCCTATGTCTTCCTCGACGGCGGCCGCGTCTGGGGCAGCAGTGCCTTCGGCGACCGCAGCCTCGTCGGCACGGGCCTGGGTATCAAGAGCGACGTTGGCAGCCATGCCACGATTAACGTCGCCCTGGCATTCCCACTGATCCGGACCATTAATGACGAAGAACAGAGCCGGACACGCGTTCATTTTTCATTTAATAGTTCATTCTAAAGGAGGCAAATATGAGCGGACTACGGAAAGACCATAAAAAAACGAAAAAACAGCGTGCCTATATGACCTGGACAGCCGATAAACAGTTGACGCGGAAAGTCCTTTCGGCTGTAACTGCCGTAGGTTTTATGGCCAATCCTCTCACCGCCCTGGCCGGGAGTATCACCGCTTCCAACGGGACGGACTATGCGGACAAGAATGGGGTATTCAATATCTACGCCCAGAAGTACAGCGGCACGAACAATGCCATCAACCAGTTCCAGAAATTCCAGCTGGATGCCGGCAAAATCGCTAATCTGTATTTCCATACGGAACAAGACAGTCGGGAAGCCCAGAACCTGCTGAACTTCGTGGATACCCGGATTGATATCA
>OIWT01000187.1_pt1 | contig 88931 bp, 65 predicted proteins | sample 1587701 | NCBI WGS metagenome assembly OIWT01 (sample SAMEA3888904, study PRJEB22519) | human gut metagenome | biome: human gut; feature: human-associated habitat; material: faeces | place: Denmark | collected 2009
GATTCAGATTCGTGTATTTCGAAAAAATGAAAATGACGAAACTCAATTTTTACATTCTAAGTGTTACATCTTTGACGGAAAGTCAAACGGCATTGGTATTGGTATCGTGGGTAGTACAAATTTTACACAAAAAGGATTACAAGGTAACGCTGAATTAAACTATATTGAAACAGCTCCAAATCAAGTGTTATCGCTTGATGAAATACCTGGTAATAAATCTCATTTGATATGGTTTAATGAAAAATGGGAAATATCTGAACCTTGGAACAAACAATTCTTAGAACAAATCCTTAAATCTGCACCTATAACAGATGACGTGGAAAAAGAACGCAAAAGTGAACAACAATCATTCACTCCATACGAACTATATATCAAATTGCTACAAATTAAGTTTGGTGACATTGTAGACAAATCACTCGGACAACAGATAGAAACTTATCTGCCAGCGAACATCCACAAACTGGAATATCAAATAGAAGCTGTTAAGAGGTGTATCGGCATTATGCACGAACATGGTGGCTTTATGTTGGCAGATGTGGTGGGACTTGGCAAGACGATTATTGGTACGCTCATCATCAAGCGTTTCTTGTCCGTACCAGAAGACGATGGACGAGAACGTAAAGTATTGGTCATTACTCCTCCTGCCATTCAATCGGGTTGGAAGAAGACTATAGCCATGTTCGACAAAAATTCTGACGAGAAGATTGCGCCATACATTGACTTCATTACAACTGGACGCATCGGAAATGTTGCCGAAGATGAGAGCTGCGAAGATGACGATGACGACAGCCGCGATTCTGGCGATTTTGGTGGAACACTCCAAGAAAAGAATTATGGCTTTATTGTCATTGACGAAAGCCATAAGTTCCGCAACAGTGCCACATTGATGTACCAGTCTCTTGATGAACTGATACAGAAGATTTGTTCTAATACAGGGGTATATCCATACGTGGGTCTTCTTTCTGCCACACCGCAGAACAACCGACCAAATGACTTGAAGAATCAGATTTACCTTTTTGAGAGAAACCACAATGACAGTACATTGAAGAAGGCTGAAAGTGGTAATATCGAAAGGTTCTTTGCAGATGTCAACCGAGAATATGAATCGCTGATAGATAGAAGCAACGACATACCAGCAGATGAGCGCCGCCAACGCTTGGATGCCGTGTCAAAGAGACTACGTGATTGCGTGTTAAGTGATATTCTAGAACGCCGAACAAGAACTGACGTTGAGAAATATTACAAGGATGATATGGAATCACAAGGCTTGATATTTCCCAAAATTGTTGGACCTAACAATCTTGAATACATCATGGATGACGAGTTGGCTCAACTGTTCTCTGATACTATGACAATCATTGCTCCAACGGAGGCAGAAAAGTTGCAGACTGACGAGTGGTTAAAATATTTCCGCTATCGTGCCATTGAATATTTTACTGACCCTGCCAACGAAAGAAAACATACTGGTCGAGGCAATCGTGGTGTCAACGACGTTGCCAAGCAGCTTGCAATCATCATGCAGATTCTTCTTGTGAAGCGTCTTGAAAGTTCGTTCACTGCTTTCACCCAATCCCTGTTGAACCTGCGACGTTACTTGAATCTGAAACAAGTGAGATTCAAGCAAGTAGTTGAAGAGTTCGAGAGCGAAAAAGTGAGCATCACTGTCGAGAATTCCAGTGAATTTAAGGCAGGTGATATAGGTAAGTATTTGACTGGATTTGAAGTGTTAAATCCTGAATTAGTTATTTGCCATTTAGATTCAAAAGCAACAATGCAAATCGATTTGACCATTAACAAAGGTCGTGGATACGTTCCCGCTGACGAGAATCGCGAATTTTGCACCGATGTTAATGTGATTCCTATCGATTCTATTTATACTCCGATTCGTAATGTCAAATATACAATCGAGCCCTTCCGTGTAGAACAGAAGACTGACTACGATAAATTGATACTTGAGATTACGACGGATGGTTCCATACACCCGAAGGATGCACTGAAAGAGGCTGCGAAGATCCTTATCTATCACTTCATGCTCTTCTCTGACGAGAAGATTACATTGGAAAACTCCGATGCAGACGGCAATGAAGAGTTTGACGAGGAAGTATTGCACATGCGTCAATTGTTGAAGACCAAATTGGTTGATATGGATCTTTCTGTCCGCGCTTTGAACTGTTTGAAAGCTGCTGACGTAGAAACATTGGGCGACTTGGTACAATTTAATAAGACCGACCTCTTGAAGTTCAGAAACTTTGGTAAGAAATCGCTTACGGAGCTTGATGATTTGCTCGAAAGTCTGAATCTGTCGTTTGGAACTGATATTTCTAAATATAAATTAGATAAAGAATAAACAATGAGACACAATAAGAAATTCAACCATTTGGGTCGTACTGCTTCTCATAGAAAAGCAATGTTGTCAAACATGGCCATTTCCCTGATCAAGCACAAAAGAATCACTACGACCTTGGCAAAGGCTAAAGCGCTGAAGAAGTACGTTGAGCCTTTAATCACAAAATCTAAGAACGATACAACGAATTCACGTCGTGTCGTATTTAGTTACCTGCAAGACAAGTATGCTGTAACAGAGTTGTTCAAGGAAATCTCTGTCAAGGTTGCTGACCGTCCGGGTGGATATACCCGCATCATCAAGTTGGGCAACCGTCTCGGTGATAACGCTGAAATGTGCTTCATCGAACTCGTTGACTACGATGAAAACATGGCTAAGGACAAAGTTGCGAAGAAAGCTACCCGCACTCGTCGTTCAAGCAAGAAGGGTGCAGCAGCTGCTACTGAAACACCGGCTGCCAACACTGAAGCTGCTGCCGAAACTCCGGCTGAGGAAGCTCCTAAGGCTGAATAATATAGAATTCACTATATAAGTAAAAAAGAGGATAATCTGTAAAAGATGTCCTCTTTTTTTGTTATTATACCATTATGACACCGGATTATATAAGATTGGCCACTGTGCATGATTGTGTAGCCGTGTATTCTTTGATATGCGAGATGGAGGAGAAGGAACTTCCATTCTCAGATTTTGAATCTATCTATCAGAGTCAGTGTGCCGATGAGAATTATTATTGCTTGGTATATGAGTCGGAGCATCGGGTCGTCGGCTGCATCAACCTGCGGATGGAGTTTCAGCTTCATCATGCGGCGCGTATCTGTGAAATTATGGAACTGGCTGTCTCTTCGTCGTGTCGTTGCGGAGGATTGGGGACGAAATTGTTCAGGGCGGCCTGTGCACAAGCTCGTGAATGCGGTTGTCTGCAAATGGAGGTTTGTTGCAATCAGCTTCGGACGCGTACCCATCAATTCTATTTGCGGCAGGGCATGCACAATTTTCACTATAAGTTTTCCATGAACTTGCTTCATGCGGATGATGGAGAAAATAGATTGGGGAGGTAAGGCCGAGTGTGTGGCTCTCTGTAATCATGCGGTACAGAGTGGAAGGTGCAGTCTTGCCGGATAGGGGCGGGCAATGGAAGTGTATATGTTTTTCTCAGATTGTTACATCGTGTCCGGACACTTTTCCGACGTGCAGCCTGTGCTGACTGTGTCCTTATGGACCAGTGGCAGGAGTCTTGTTGCTTTCTCTGTAATGTGTTATGTGCCAGTGGTATAATGTCGTTAAAAAGAGTATATAAACTCTTCGATAAAGAGTTTATATACTCTTTGTCGGACAGCTTGTAGATACATATTTATTACTTTAATGCGTCTTGGGCTGGATAGTATTTATGAGGGATACTGCCCGATTATAATGTAGGAGACTAAGCTAACAGCTAGTCCTATGGCATAGAGTAATATATTCACCGTTTTTCTATGTTTACAGGTAATGCCTATGACGCCATAAATTATCAGGAAGGGGTATAAAAGGAATAGGATACGGTTCATAATCAAGAAAAATATGGCTAGCGGCAACGACACGAAGAGCCATGTTTTCATGGAGGTTATGAATTTGAGGCGTAAGATGTTGCTTAGCGGAATTAGCAGAGCGATGGAAGCAATGATGGTGAGGTAGATGCATATTAGGAGTATTGGGATAGAGTTTCTGAATCCTATCTCTAAAATGGTCGGTTGCCAATATTTGATGATTTCTATTGCCCAAGCGGCCAAGATTGTCAGTGTGGTTACGATTCCCAGCACTCTTTGCCATGTTGCTCCTTGTAGCCCAACCAATGTCTTGAACAGGTTTGTGAAGCCTCTTCCGATTGCTTGCGGCGATTCTGTGGAATTGATGATTTTGGTTGCATTATGTGAATTGATGTCGAGCTTTGCTTGGGTGTTTGCAATGCTGTTGTCATCCGTTTTCAAGGTTAAGCTCCGTTTCGATGAGTCCGTCTGCAGGGCGTTGTGTAGTATGTTACGTGTACCGTCTGAAATAGGGAGCGAGTTGAGCAGTGTTTCTTTGTCCGCCTCCTTGAAGTCGACAGATTTCTTTGGAGCTTTGCCCGTGAGGCAGAAGAGCATGGTCGCGCCCAAGGCGTAGATGTCTGCAGACGGGGAGAAGGTGGTGAGGCCGGCGTATTGCTCGACAGGGGCATAGCCATCGGTGTAGCCTAGTGTGTTGATGGTCGAGGTGGGCCGTCCGTCTTTGCCGTAGTGCTTGGAAAGGCCGAAGTCGATGAGCACAGGACGTATGTCGCCGTATTCGTCTCTTGTCAGCATAATGTTGTCTGGCTTGATGTCGAGGTGCGTCATGTGGTGCTCGTGAAGGAGTTTCACGGCACTCATGATGGGGCGCATCAAGGTGAGCATTTCGTCTTCTGGGAGTTTTCCTTTACGTTCGACGTAGGTACGCAGGGACTCTCCGTTGAGATATTCCATGACGTAGTAAGCCGTGTTGTTCGTCTCAAACACTTCGTTCACTTTCACGATGTTCGTGTGTTCGACACCGACTTTTTGCAAGCGTCTGGCCTCGGCGATGAAGTCTCGTCGTGAGCCTTCCACCCGGTTTTTGACCGGATTAGAATAAACGATGCTGTGTGTCTGTGTGTCGCGTTCGCAGCTGTCAGAGATAAAATGTTCTTTGATGGCTACGGATATGGTTGTCTTCAGGTTGCCGAACTGGACGGTGGTCGTGGCCAGATAGGTAATGCCGAATCCGCCCATGCCGAGGGTCTTTTCGATGCGGTAGGTGTTGGCCGGTGCTTGGAGGATGTATCCTTCGGGGAGCATGCTTTGAACTTGTGAGGTTTCCATCTTTAAGTTGTTAAAGGTCTGTGTGTGCCAAAGATACAAACTTTTTTCCAAGGTTCACCGTTTTGTGACACCCTATCGGCCGATTTTGCACGTCCCCTGCTACGCTTTCTGTTGCTTTAGCATTTCCACGAAGTGGTTGATGCGTTGCATCTCTTTCGGGATGTCTATCCCCTGCGGACAATGCGGGTTACACTGTGCGCAGCCGATGCAGTGGCTGGCCTGGCGTAGGCGAGGTACGCTGCGGTCGTAGCCCACGAGAAAGGCGCGTCGGGCTTTGCGGTAGTTCTCGTCTTGGATGTTTCGGGGCATGTTACCTTCATTGATGCACTTATTATAATGTAAGAGTACGGCCGGGATGTCCAGCCCGTAGGGGCAGGGCATGCAATATTTGCAGTCGTTGCATGGGATGGTCTGGTATTGCATCATCAGTTCGGCTGTCTCTTGGAGGAAGGCAAACTCTTCGTCTGACAGAGGGTGGAGGGGTGAGTAGGTGCGCAGATTGTCTTGCAGGTGTTCCATGTAGGTCATGCCGCTGAGCACGGTGAGCACGTTCGGGAAACTGCCTGCGAAGCGGAAGGCCCAAGAGGCTACGCTGTTTTCAGGCTCGCGTTGTTTGAACTTGGCGACTACATGGTCATGTACCTTCGACAGGCGTCCGCCCAGGAGCGGCTCCATGATGACGGCGGGGATGCCCCGCTTCGTCAGTTCGCCGTACAAGTATTCAGCGTTGACGTTGCGGCCGGAGGCGTGACGCCAGTCGAGGTAGTTGAGTTGTATTTGTACGAAGTCCCATTGAATGCCCGACTCCTGGAGCATGTAGTCGAACACACGCACGTCGCCGTGAAACGAGAAGCCCAGTTTACGGATGCGTCCGGCCTCACGCTCTTTCAGGATGTAGTCGGCCACGCCGCTGTTGTAGAGCCGGCCGCGCATCTCCTCCATGCCCGCGCCGGAGCCGAGGATGTGGAAGAGGTAGTAGTCGAAATAGTCCGTTCGCAGATGTTTGAACGAGTCTTGGTACATCTTCACGGAAGCATCGTAGAGTTCCTTGCCGCGCAGGCCTGCGCCGTAGAGGCGGTGGTTGGACATCTTTGTGGCGATGTAGTATGTGTCGCGCGGATGGCGGCTGAGGGCGATGCCGGTGGCTTCTTCCGACTGGCCCTGACAGTAGGGCGGGGCGGTGTCGAAGTAGTTCACGCCGTGTGCTAAAGCGTAGTCCACCAACTTGTTTACGGCGTCTTGGTCGACCATTTCTCCTTTGCCGTCGGGAGCTGGCAGCATCGGCCAGCGCATGCAGCCGTAGCCAAGGAGCGACACGCTGTCGCCCGTCAGTGTGCGGCGGGTCATCGTGCCGGTGGGCACGGGAGTTGCATTCGTGTGTGAGTCGTCTTGTCCGGAGCAGGCAGCCAGTCCGGTGGCTGCGAGTCCTGTCGCGCCCATCAGCTTGAAGAAGTCGCGGCGTGTGATGTCTTTTTTGTTCATAGTGTGTGCAAACTTCGTGTCGTGTGCCGTCGGGGTTAGTTGTTAAATCCAAGGCGTTGCAGCCATTTGTTGATGGTCTCTTCGGAGCGGTCCACGCTGTTGCGTGAGATGGAAAGCCCCTTCACCATCGTTGCCCCTTTCTCGAGCATGGCGATGGTCTTTTCTGTCTGTGAAAAACGGCTGCCTCCGTGAGTGCAGAAGGGGATGAGCGTCTTGCCCGTGAAGTCATATTCGTCGAAGAAAGCGTAGAGGGGCATCGGCATGTCATACCACCAGTTGGGGAAGCCGATGAAGATGGTCGTGTAGTCGTCAAGGTTCTTGATGTGTGTCGTCAGTTTCGGGCGGGCTTTGGCTTCTTGCTCTTTCTTGGCGGCGTCAATCAAGGCTTTGTGTGTGCCGGGATAGGGGGTGGCCGTCTTGATCTGGAAGAGGTCGCCTCCGGTCTTGCGGCTGATGAGTGTAGCCACGTATTCCGTGTTGCCGTAGAGCTTGCCGTCGGCCACAAGGCGGCTGGCACCGGAGGAGGCATCCACGCCGTCGGTTTCGGGCGAAGAGAAATAGACGACGAGAACTTTGCCCTTTGTCGGGGCTGCTGCGGATGGCGTGGCGACGGGCGTGGCTTCGGTGGCTTGTCGGGCCGACGGGCGGCAGGCATAGGCGTAGACACTGCAGATGGCCATGATGGCTACGAGGATGGAGAGAAATAAACCTGTCTTGTTCATAGTAGTGGGTTTTAGTGTTATTCGTAGACAAAGGTAATCCATCGGACGTAAAAGGCTTTAACACAGATTACAGATTCCTATACATGAATTACGGATGTTGCTTTCCGCTTGTCGGATAGGGATATGAAAAGAGGGTGTATCGTCGCGGACTGTGGATTCGTCTGCGGATACACCCTCTTTGGTCATAAATTCTGCGTCGAGAAATCGACGTCCGGATGCAGCTCTATTTCATGTGCTCTTCGAGGTAGCTGATGATGCCGTCGGATGAGGGACGGGGTGCATTCGGGTCGATGATTTTGCCATCGCGGCCGATGAGGATGAAGCGGGGGATGCCGCTGATGCCATAGAGTGTGTAGAAATCCTCGCGGAGGAATTGTTTCCAAGCCGGTTTGTCTGTTTCGAGTTTTTTCAGCCAGGCTTCTTTGTTCGTGTCGACTGATACGCTGACAAACTGGATACGTTTGTCGTTCTTGAAGTGCTCGACGAGTTTCTCAATGTAGGGAATTTCCTCACAGCAAGGGCCACACCAAGTCGCCCAGACGTCGATGTAGGTGACGGTGCCGAAGAGGTCGGAGAGGCGCGACGTGTTGCCTTGCGGGTCTGTCCACTCGCAGTCGATGGCCGGGCTGCCGGGTAATGCACCCTTCAGGGCTGTTTGCTTCTGGCGCACTTCCTCTTGGTCCTTTTTATCGGGAAGCATCTCGATGGCCAGTGCGCATACTGCATCCAGTTGAGGGTCGTTTCCCTGATCATATTCACTCATGAGTCGTTTGGTCAATAGTTCGCGGGCTTTGGGGTCGGTAGCTTTGGTCTGCACGGTGCGGAGCATGTCGAGGTATGACAGGCTGTCCAGCCCAGCCTTGCAGTCGTTGAGCCAGTGCAGATAGAGGTAGGCAAAGTCGTTGGCTGTGTTCAGGTCGATGCTTTCCATATAGGCGTTGTAGTCCGGGTCGCTGTCGGGAGCTTTACCGGCTTCGGTCAGATAGTCGTTGTAGGTCACGAGAGCCATGTCGATGCTGCTTTTAAAAGAGTTACGCATGAGTTCATGAAAACCTTCATTGGGTATTTCTCCGGCAACTTTCAGTAACGAGTCATTGGTGTGTTGCAGGGCTGTGCGGTAGGCCGCAAAAGTCGGTGCGGGATTACTGATATGTGCGTTCAGGCTTTGTGAGAGGGATGTGTAGAGCGGATAGGCTTTTTCCAAGTCGCCGGTCACTTTCCATGAAGCCGGGTCGTTGAGGTCTGCTTCCACGTGATTGTTGGTTCCGTTCACGGTGAGCACCGTGCCCACAGCGTCTTGTTGGCTGAAGGAGACAAAGGCGAAAGCCGGTTCCTTGAGCACGGTCTGGAAAGAGAATGTCCCGTCAGGTGCGATGCGGATGGTGTCGCGCAGGCCGATGATGCCGTTGACGAGCAGGGCATAGTCCGAACGGCAGTTTTTCAGTGTGCCTTCCAGCACGAATGGTTTCGGGGCTTGGTTGCAAGCCGCGCAAAGGGCAAGCGTGCCCAAAGCGTAAAAAAGTTTGTTCATGCGTTATGAATATTAAAAGTGTTAGTGGTATAAAGACACAGAAACGCAAAGCCGTAGTACCATTGATACACATCGGCAGATGACAGAAGTTAAGAGGTTGGCCTTAGGGCTTTGGTCTCTGTGCCTGGAAGATTAATAGTTTTGAGTAAGCGAACTGTTGTAGCGCACGGCGTTGGCCGGGAAGGGGAATATCCAAAGCGGCGAATCGGGCGCGAGGGTGAACGTCCCCAAGTCGGGGATGGTGCGGGTGATGGTGCGTCGGTAGGCCGTCTCGGTGTTCCAGCGTTTGCAGTCGAAGAAGTTCTCATACGTAGCAATGCACTCGATCCACTTTGCCCGCTGGAGTTGCGCCATCGCTTCGGCTTCGGTCGTGGCGGTGAAAGGTTGGTAGTTGTCCGGGTGGATGCGGAGTTGGCGCACTTGGTTGACCAAGTCCAGTCCTTCGTCTATCTGGCCCGTGCGGATGTAGCATTCGGCAGCGGTGTAGTGCATCCGGTCAGCCGTGATGCCGTAATTGTTGACATTGGCCGACGTGTCGAAATACATCAATGCTCCAGGAACGCCGCCCATAAGCTTGCCATATAACGAGTTCCAGGCTTCGCTGCCCGCTTCCGGTGTGTCGGACATGTAGGCATAATCCTTCACGTAATCGCCCGGCTCGAAACAGGCTGCGCTTTCTATGGAGAGTATTTCGCAGAAAGGTGACGCCATACCGCCCATGAAAATGTAGTTGCTGGCATCGCGCTGTTCCAAGTTCCATTTATAGGTCGAAGGGATGTCCGAGCGGTCTTGCAGGTTATCATTGTAGCTGATGGCTGTCAGTGCGTAGGGCAAGGCTTCATCATAACGCTTCATCTGCATGAGCACCTTAGCCCGCACGGCGTTGCCCCAAGCCTTGTCGCCACGGGTCACGTTGTCATGCTGGTCCGGCAGTGCATTGATGTACTCATCGGCGCAGTCGACCAGGATGTTGTCATACACCTGCTGCACGGTCAGTTTCGTTTTCTGTGCAGTGACATCTATGTCTGTCACGTAGGGGATGCCTCCGTCTTCGGCAGCTGTGGCGGCATCGTATTGGCGGGCATACATGTTGACCAGCAGCCAGTGCATGTAGGCACGCATGATGTGTGCTTCGGCCGCGATGGGTGCTTTTTCAGCTTCCGAGCCTTCCACGTCGTCTATCTTGTCGAGGAGTACGTTCATGTAGTTGATGTAGCGATACGCTCCGGCATAGTTGGCATCTGTCGTCGTCAGCGCGGCGCGGTCGACATTCTCGTCATAGAAGAGCATGGCGTATTCGACGGTGTTCTTCTGTTCATAGGTGTTTATCACGTTGGCCGCGTAACCGTAAGCCTCGTTACACACGACACAGAGCGAGGAAATGGGCGTGTCCAGTCCCCAGTTCTGGTTGAGCAGGAGTTCGAGGTCGGCGAGTGTGTTGAGCGTGGTTTGCCCTTTGGGCGTGAAATCCAGTCGGTCATCGCAGGCTGCTGCGGAGAGTGCCAGCAGTGCGCCTAATACTATCTTTTTCATCATCATGTCAGTCATTTAAAAGTTCACATTTAAGCTCATCGTATAGCTGCGGGGTGTCTTGTCGAGGGTCGCACCCGAGTAGGGGTCGTTGGCTTCGGGGTCTACGCCCAGATTGTTGCGTTTCCAGGTGGCTACGTTGTTCATTTGCACGCGCAGGCGGATGCTGTTGGCATGCACTTTCTCGCACCAGCGGCGCGGGAAGTTGTATCCCAGCACGATGTTGCGCACCTTCAGATAGTCGGCCCGCACGACATTGGCATCCATGTATTCATAGTTTCCAATGATGCTTTGTGCCGGATAACCGTTGGGCACGAGCTTGCCGTTGTCGGCCGTGGTCCAATAGTTCAGGTAAGAAGACGGGATGCCGCCCAATTCGCTTTCAGAGTATCTCCTAAATGTGCCTTCATGTGACCAGTCTTCGGCACGGGCACGCATGTAGTGTCCGCCATAGTAGGACAGCATGGCCGAGAGCGTAAAGCCTTTGTAGGTGATTTCGGGCGTGAAGCTTCCGACGTATTTCGGGTCGCGGCCACCGCAATACACCACGTCGTCCACGGTGAAGAGGTTGGAGGCGATGTCGACAGCCTGGATATTGCCTTCCGAGTCATACCATCCGTAGGCGGGCACGCTGCCTTCCTCGCCTTCGCCGGTCACCATGCCGGCATAGCGGTAGGAGAAAATGGAGTTGATGGGGTAGCCCTCGTGGAGCGAGTAGAGTGCCTCATAGCCCGAAGCCGGCAGGTGCTCGATTTTCTTCACCTCATTCTTGTTGTAGGAGAAGCTGAGCGAAGCGTTAATGCCCAGTCCGTCATTCACGGGGCGAAGGATTTCGCCGTTGAGCTGGAACTCCACGCCGGTGTTCACGGCCTCGCCGTTGTTGATGGTGAGCGACGTCCAGCCGGTGGTCGGGTCGAGGTCGGTGACAGTGAGCAGGTCGGAGCTGAGCTTGTGATACCAGTCGATGGAGCCGCTCAGGCGGTTGCGGAAGAGCGAGAAGTCGAGGTCGACGTTCCAGGATGCGGTCTTCTCCCAGCGCAGATCGTCGTTGGGCGGTGTGTTGAGTGTGGCCATTTTGTCTCCGGAGAGGTTATTTACCGAGATGGCCGCAGTGAGGAACGACGACACGGACTGGTCGATGTTGCCTGTGAGGCCGTAGCTGAAGCGGAGTTTCAGCACGTCGAGCCAGGAGGAGGCTGACTGCATGAACTTTTCGTTGTGCATGTTCCAGCTCCCGCCTATTGACCACAGCGGACGGCGGCGGAATTTGGCATCAGCTCCGAAGAGGTCGGTGTTGTCCACACGGTAGGAGAACGAGGCCGAGTAGCGGCGGTCATACGTGTAGTTGCCTGTGAAATAGATGGAGTAGTAGCGGTGGAGCACGTCGGTCGTGCGGTAGTTGTCTTCCGTCGGTGCGCTGCCTGAAGGTGAATAGTTCTCCCCGAGATCGGTCGTGGTCAGATACTGTAATGCGTCGAAATTCACCAGATGCGTCGTGTTGGTTTGCGTCTGCTCGTCGTAGCCGTAGAGTGTGGATGCCTTGGAACGGGTGTGCGTGTCGCGGTATTCGAAGCCGAGCAGGGCCTCCACGTCGTGCTTGTCGCGGAAGGTCTTGTTGTAGTTGGCCTGTGCGCGGAAGGTGTAGTAGGCGCCACGTTCGTTCTGCGTCTGGAGCATGCCGCCTTCAGGGATGTAGTGCGTGCCGCCGCTGGTGAAGAGGTTGTAGAGGTGGCGCATGTCGTAGGACTCGCCTTTGTATTGCGTGTCGCTGTCGTAGTTGATGTCTTCGTACTGGAATTGCGTGAGGATGTCCAGTTCGGGGAGAATCTTGAAGTCGGCATGCACGAAGGAGCGCGTCGTCGTGCGGCGGGTGTTCTGATAGTTCATGTCCAGTTCGTCGAGCAGGTTGAAGGCTTCCGACTTCAGTCCGAGCGACTCGTTGGAAAGTGACGGTTCGTCCAGCCACACGGCAGCCTCCATCGCGGCCCGTGAGCCATCGGCGTTGTACATGCTCTGGTAGGGCTGGAAGGAGTTGATGCTCTTGTAGCCGAAGAGGTCGGCTTGGTTGCGGGCACGCTCCTGCATGATGTTCACGCCAAAGGAGAGGTCGAGCCACTTGGCGGGCGATAGGTCGCCGCGGTAGCTCATCATGAGCGCGTTGTTCTTTTCGTTGACAATGCCGTTGTTGTCGCCCTTGTAGTTGATGACGATGCTGGAGTTGACGACTTTGCCCTTGTTGCGCAGGGCGACGTTGTATTGGTGTGTCACCTGCGTGCGCAGCATGGCGTCGCGCCACTCGCGGCGGTAGTCGTTCCGGCTCCAGGCATCGAGCGTGTTGTTGTAGTCGGTGTCGCTTATCAGTCCTAAGTGGTGTTGCATGAAAAGATAGCTGGCTGTGCTCAGCGAGTGGGGATTGGTTTTGTAAGCACCGGTCAGGGTGGAGTATCCGCCTTCGCTGGCCACCACGTTGTCGAAGTTATAGCGTTCGAGCTGGAGCATCTGTGAGGCATCGGCCCAGTGGTAGTTGCCGTAGCGTTGCTTCTCGTTGATGGTGATGTCGGTGCTGAAGTCCACGGTGAGCTTCTCGCTCTGCGCCCGCTTGGTGGTGATGACGATGACGCCGTTTGAAGCCCGTGCGCCGTAGATGGAGGCTGCCGAAGCGTCTTTCAGCACGGTGATGTTTTCGATGTCATACGGGTTGACCGACTCGATGCTGCCCTCGATGGGAAGTCCGTCGACCACTACGAGCGGGTTTGTCCGTGCCTGGAAAGAGCCTGTGCCGCGGATGGTAATCAGCTGTTCGCCCTCGCCGTTTGAGCCGTTGTTGTAAGTCACGAGTCCGGGCACTTTGCCTTCGAGGTTCCCACGATGTTGCCCGTGTAGCGGGCATCCATGTCCTCGGCCGTGATGGTCTGGTAAGAACCCGTGGCGGCTTCGCGTTTCAGGTTCTGGTAGCCCGTCACGAGCACCTCTTCCATCAGGTTTTCAGCCGGCGTCATGCGGATGACGACGAAGTTCTTCGTCCGCTCATGGATGCGCAGTTCCTGGCTTTCCATGCCGATGTAGGAGAATGTCAGCACGGGGTCGCGGCCGTTGATGAGGATGGAAAACTGTCCGTCGATGTCGGAGATGCAGCCCGTCTTCGTCCCGCGCTGCATGATGTTCACGCCGGGAAGCGGCTGTTCGTTTTCGTCGAGCACCGTGCCGGTGATCGTACGTTTCAGAAAGGGACGGCGTGTGCTCTTGCGCAGGATGACGGATTTCTTCACCACTTCGTAGTCCAGTCCCGCGATGTCGCCGAAGATGAGTTCAAACACGTCGTCCGCCGTGCCTTCCGCCGAGCAGGTGATGGGCGGGACGTCGGCGACGACTTCTTTCAGGTAGACAAACTCGTAACCGGTCTTTTGGCGCAGGTCATTGATGACTTGCGTGATCGGTTCGTTCTGGTAGGTCACGGTGATGCTTTGCGCCAGTGCCGTGGCAGGCATGAGGGTAAGCAAGAGCATCATTAGAATTAAGGTTAATCCTTTTCTCCTCTGTTTCATAACTTGTGAATATAAAAATGATACATGTAATGGTTTCTTTTTGCTGTCGGGAGGGGTGTTAAGGCCGCCCGACCACGGCCTCCTTTCCGCCCGACCACGGAATAGAGGGCGGGCAAGCACGGAAAGGAAGGCGTCCGACCGCGGCCTTAAGGGCCTGTCCGGTCGGGGTCAGGAGGTGGCATCGGCCGGTCCGATGTGGAGCGTGTGTCCTTCAAGGCGGAAGGTCAGCCCGCAGCTTCGCGACAGGATGTCGAGCACTTCGCTGAAGGCGCCGTAACGCGGCATGCTGCCCATGAATTCCAGCGAGCGCAGGCGGTCGTCCTCGAAACGGAACTCGAAGTCATACCAACGGCTGAGCGTGCGCATGATTTGTTCGAGGTTTTGTTCGTCAAACACAAACACGCCGCGCCGCCAGCCTGTCACGGCTTCCGTGTCGACGGGGCGAACGGAGGTCACTTCGCTATCTTTGTCGAACACGGCCTGATGGCCCGGAGTGAGGATAAGTTCGGCTTCGGTGCCGTCTGCCGGGCGCAGGGAGATGCTGCCTTCGATGAGTGTCGTCCGCACGGCCTCTTCGTCAGGATAGGCAAAGACGTTGAACTCCGTGCCGTAGACGCGGATGAGCTGTCCGCTTGTCTCCACATAGAAAGGTTTCCGCTCGTCGCGGGCCACCTTGAAGTAGGCTTCGCCTTCGATGCGCACGCGGCGTTCGTCCGTGGCGAAGGTGTCGGGGTAGTGGAGCGTGGACTCGGCGTTGAGCCACACTTGCGTCCCGTCTTCCAACTCGATTTTGAATTCGCCGCCGCGGGGGATGGTCAGGTCGTTCATGGCCAGTACTGCGGGGGCAGCCTTCGGCTTGTGGGCACGGATGGCAGCGCGGTTTTCCTCCTCGTCTGCTCCCAGTGCCACTTGTTCGCCGCCCGGCAGGGTGAGCAGGGCGCGTGTGTCGCCGTGCCGTATCAGGCTGTCGGTCGGAGTCTCTGTCAGTCCGGCCACGAGCGGACTTTCCGTGCCCGGGCGGAACCACAAAGCAAGCCCGCACACCAGTCCGGTCACCAAGGCAGCGACTCCTGTCCGGAACCACGTGCGCCGGTAGACGGGTATGGGCCGCAAGCGGCGTATGCGGGCTTCCATGTCGGAGAGCGGGCGGCTGATGTCCACGGCGTCGCGCCGGCGGAAGGCGCGTCCGAGTGCCTGCTTGTCGAGCAATTCGCGAAGGAGTGTTTCGTTGTGCGGATCTTCCCGCAGCCAGGCATCGAGTGCGGCGTCGTCCTCCGGTGTCGTCTGCCCCAAGACTTTTTTGGTGATGAGGCTGATGAGGTTGCGCAGGTCTTCTGGATGGTCTGTCAGGTTCATGTCAAGGGCGTGTTTGTTCTTCGATGGTCGTGGCTGTGCTCTCTTCTGACGGGCGGGATGCATCGGCGGAGAAGATGTTGCCTTCCTTGTCGAGCATGATGAAGCGTGGTATGCCGCTGATGCCCCATGCCTTCATGAAGGCGGCAGCTTCCTCTTTGGAGAGGATGAATTGCGGCCAGGCGGGACGGTCGGTGTCGAGCTTCTTGTGCCATGCTTGCTTGTTGGTGTCGATGGAGAGGCTGATGAACTGTACACGGTCGTTGTCTTTAAACCGTTCGACGAGCTTTTCCAGATGGGGTATCTCGGCACAGCAGGGTGCGCACCACGTGGCCCATACGTCGATGTAGGTGAACTTGCCGAAGAAGTCCGACAGGCGGTGTTGTGTGCCGTCCGGGGCTGTCATCGTCGTGTCGAAGGCGCGTGAGCCTTTCTTGGTCTTGCGCCAGGATTCGATTTTGGGTTCATAAGCGGCCAGCACCGTGCGGTCGCCTCCGACAAACCGGGTGTAGTCGGCCCAGAACTTCTCATAGTCGCCTGTGCCGTCGCTGTAATTGAAATACATGTAGCCTACGTTGCGTGCCATTTCGCGGCGCACGGTGGAATTGGTCACGTGGCGGTCTATGACGCCCATGTAGTCGTAGCAGTAGGGTGCGGGGTCGCCCATGCTCAGGGGCGTTTGGATTTGTGCCACGAGCCATGTTTGTGACAGGTTGGCGCGCATGGACACTTCGTCGTTCACGTCGATGGAGTCGAGCAGGGCGCGATAGAGCGGGTCGTCGTTGACCTTGGCGTCATTGGCCTCGGCGCGGTCCATCAGCAGGCGGAAGCGTTGCCACAAGTTGGATGCCTCGGTCATGCGGGCATAATAGCGGCGCAACGCTTCGTCGGGCACGGAGGGGAGCAGGGCACGCACAGAGTCGGTCTCGCTCTGCAACAAGGTGCAATACTCTTCAAACGTCTTTCCCTGTGAGGGGTCGGGTGAGAAGTAGCGCATCATGTCGAAGGCGCGGACGAAGCGGTCGTAAAAACGGTTTGTCGCAGCGTTGTCACCCGCATAGGAACATGCGAGTGTGCCGTCCGGAGCGACGGTCACGGCGACCTCCACGGTCTTTCCGGGTTCCAGATGTGCGCCGAAGATGGCTTCGCCCACTTGTACGGTGATGTCGGCATAGGGTGTGCCGAGTGTTGTGTCGTAGACAAAAGTCCCGTCCGTCACAGGGATGTCCTTGTACTCCGTCGCCATGACATTGCCCGTAGGGGAGTAGGCCACAGTGAGGCTTTCCACGGGTGCGCCCTTCACCACGCCGCGCAGCAGTTGCGCATGTGCCGCAAGCGGGAGGGCGCATAGTCCCCCTGCCAGCATCATTGTTTTCCAAATCATCGTTCTCATGTGATCGTACATTTTTAGAGTCTTCTATTATAGATAACGCAAAGCTCTCAAAAACTAGTAACCAAAAAGAGCTCTTTTTTTATGAAAATTGTAAATTAGCCGCGTAAAGCATAGCTCTTATGGATACAGACAGCCAAATCTTAATCGATTTACGACACGGGAAGCTGGATACATTATATAATAATATGTATCCGGGCCTGCTCTCTTATGCCACGCACATCTTAGGCACGGAGTATGCCTTCCTGGCAGAAGACTGTGTGCAGGAAGCCATCCTTCAGGCCTACCAGCAGCGAGCTTCATTCGAGTCAGCTTTCTTTTTCAAGGCTTACCTCTACACCTGTATCCGCAACCGTGCCGTGTCCATCCTGCGTAAAAGTCATGCGCAGGAAACTTATCTCGCCGAACAGGACGAAGCAGGCACAGACCTGGTGAACGATTTTATCCGCGAGGAAGTGCTCAATCAGCTTTATAACGCCATCCGTGAACTCCCCGCAGAGCATCGCCGCCTCTTCGAATTGAGTTATGAACAGGGATTGAAAAATGCCGAAGTGGCTGCCATCCTTCAGGTGTCGGAGAGCACCGTCACGAAGCGCAAGGCGCAGACTGTCGAGTTATTGCGTGCCGCCTTGCGTCGTAATGGCTGCTATGACCTGCTTCTTCTGTTGGGCTATTTGCTCGGCGAATAGTCCGTTGTTTCTCAAAATAATTTTTCCGGTAGTTTGAATTGTGACGGATTGAAAGCATCCTTTTCCTTATGCTTTCATTCTGTTATAAGTAGGCTTATATGGGTAATAAAGTGAAAGTGTATAGTCTTTTCTTGCTTCTTTTGTCTAGTGTATTCTTTTATTGTCTTTCATAATGCTATAACTTTGCCTCTGTAATAAAGCAAAAGGATAGGAAAAGTGTTTGCTATTCCATCAAGCTGACAATTAATGGAGAGGGAAAAACGGACAAGCCCCGGCCGGCTACATGACATCCTCCGGCCGGGAGTCTTATCCGCCCTTGTCGGAAAATTGGGATGATAAGATGGAATCTGAAGCTTTGTTATGAAAAGTCAAGGACTCACTTGCCTCAAGAGGACTGACCGGATTGGGCAGGAAAAGCAGGCGAGTATGGATGACTTGAATAGCATTGAGAATGAATGGTTTTATAAACTATATTGATTATTTATTTATGGAAGAGAAAAAGAAAATGAAAGCTGCGTTGCTGGCTATGGTAGCGACGTTGCTGCCCTTAGGGGCGATGGCACAAGACCGTGTGGAGGCTTCTGTGGGGGCCGACCTGGTGAGTGGGTATGTCTGGCGCGGGCAAGACTTGGGTAATGTGAGTATCCAGCCCGGCTTGTCTGTCGGCTACAAAGGATGGTCGCTCGCAGTCTGGGGCTCGGTGGGCATCGACAAGGAGGACACCAAGGAATTGGACCTTACGCTGGGGTATTCCACTGGCGGATTCAGCTTGTCGGTCACGGATTACTGGTTTAACACCGGACCGGGTTATTTCCGTTACGGAGCAGGCCATACGGCCCATGTGTTTGAAGCGCAGGTGGGATACGACTTCGGTCCGGTGGCCGTCAACTGGTACACTAATTTCGCCGGTGCCGACGGAGTGAATGAGGGCGGTGACCGTGCCTATTCGTCCTATTTGAATGTCTCGGCCCCTTTCCGCTTGGGCGGGCTGGACTGGACGGCTGAAGTGGGTGCCACACCTTGGGCTACGAGTTTCTATAACGGCGGGGCAAGCGGATTTGAAGTGACCGATGTGGCTATCGGCGTCAGCAAGGAACTTCCCATCACAAGCCGTTTCTCGCTACCCGTGTTTGCTAAGGGAGTATGGAATCCTGCCACGGAAGGCGCCTATTTCGTGTTCGGAGTTAGTTTCTAGGATAACTGAGGTAGAAAGATGAACGGGATAACATTTAGTATAAACTTCAAAATAGTGTATTGTTTGTATGAAAAAGATTGAAGCCATTATCCGCCGCAGCCGCTTTGAGAAGGTGAAGGAAGCGTTGCTGGCCGCCGACATCGAGTGGTTCTCTTACTATGATGTAAGAGGGGTGGGAAAGATGAGAGAAGAACGCATTTATCGAGGGATGATGTATGACACCAGCTCCATCGAGCGCATACTGCTGTCCATCGTTGTCAGAGAGAAAAATGTGGAGAAGACGGTCCAAGCCGTGATGCAAGCTGCCCGTACGGGTGACATCGGCGACGGGCGTATCTTCATCATTCCCGTGGAGGACGCCATCAGCATCCGGACGGGTGTGCGTGGAGACACGTCGCTCTACAACGTGGATCAAGAGACTCGGGAAAAGAAAACAAAAGCTAACACCAAATAACTGAACATCTATGGATACAACATATTTACTCGACAGCGGCAACACTGCATGGATTATTGTTGCCACCATCCTCGTCCTGTTGATGACTATTCCGGGCATCGCCCTCTTCTATGGCGGCCTGGTGCGTCAGAAAAACATACTCAGCATTGTCATGCAAAGCCTGCTCATCGTGGGTGCGGTGAGCGTGCTTTGGGTCGCCTTCGGCTACAGCTTCGTCTTCGGCACGGGGCTGATGGACAGTGGAAATCCGCTGGGAGCTGTCATTGGCGGATTTGACAAAGTGTTCCTCGCGGGCATTACTCCTCAGACACTCACCACCGGAGGCATACCCGAACTGCTGTTCGTGCTCTTCCAGTGCATGTTTGCCATCATCACGCCGGCTTTGATTCTGGGTTCGTTTGCCGAGCGTGTGAAGTTCTCCGGTTTCCTCCTGTTCACCATACTTTGGAGCATCCTGGTCTACATGCCTATGGCACACTGGGTCTGGGGCGGAGGTTTCTTGCAGCAGATGGGTGCCATTGACTTTGCCGGAGGCACCGTCGTGCACATCAACGCCGGCATATCCGCGCTGATGATGGCCTTGCTCGTCGGCCGTCGTACGGACTACCGTCCGGGGCAACCCATGATGCCGCACAATGTGGCTTTCGTGTTTATGGGCACGGCTTTCCTCTGGTTGGGCTGGTTTGGCTTCAATGCCGGTAGCGGATTGGCAGCCGACGGCATTGCTGCCAATGCCTTCCTCGTCACCCATCTGGCCACGTGTGTGGCAGCTCTCACCTGGATGGTGCTCGACTGGACGTGCAATCACAAGCCGACCACCGTGGGCGCGTGCACCGGAGCTGTGGCCGGACTGGTGGCCATCACTCCTGCGGCTGGCACGGTGGATCTCTTGGGGGCATTCTTTATCGGCCTCATCACTTCGCTAGTGTGCTTCTACATGGTCGGTGTAGTCAAGCCGAAATTCGGGTATGACGACACGCTCGACGCCTTTGGAGTGCACGGCATCGGAGGCATCATCGGTTCTATCCTCACCGGTGTGTTTGCCACGCAGGTCATTTCCGGTGAAGGAGGAGTGGAAGGTGCTTTGTATGGTGACTGGCATCAGCTCTGGGTGCAGACGGCGGCCACGCTCGTCTCCATCGCGTTCAGCGCAGTGATGACATTCATCCTGTTTAAGGTGACAGACAAACTGGTAGGCATACGCGTGGACAAGCGGGTGGAAGAAGAAGGACTCGACATCTACGAGCACGGCGAATCGGCCTACAACCATTAATGCAACTACATCATTATACATCATAAACTCTTAAAATAGCAACGAATTATGTCAACACTGAGATTCAGAGTCGTAGAAAAGGCTTTCCAGGCAAAGCCAAAGGATGTGCCCGCACCGGCCGAACGTCCGAGCGAGTATTTCGGAAAGTATGTGTTCAATCGTGAGAAGATGTTCAAGTATCTGCCTTCGAAGGTGTTCGACCGCCTGGTGGATGCGATGGACAATGGTGCCGCGCTCGACCGTGAAGTCGCTGACCAGGTGGCAGCGGGCATGAAACGCTGGGCGATGGAGATGGGTGCGACACACTACACCCACTGGTTCCAACCCCTGACTGAAGGCACGGCTGAGAAGCACGACGCCTTCGTCGAACATGACGGCAAGGGCGGCATGATGGAGGAATTCTCCGGCAAGCTGCTCGTGCAGCAGGAGCCTGACGCTTCGTCGTTTCCCAACGGGGGCATCCGCAACACGTTCGAGGCACGCGGCTATTCGGCCTGGGACCCCTCGTCACCTGTATTTGTCGTGGACGACACGCTGTGCATCCCTACGGTGTTTATCGCTTATACGGGCGAATCGCTCGATTACAAAGCTCCCCTGCTCAAGGCGTTGAGGGCTGTTGACAAGGCGGCTACGGACGTTTGCCATTATTTCAATCCGGAAGTGAAGAAAGTCATGGCTTATCTGGGCTGGGAACAAGAATATTTCTTGGTGGATGAAGGGCTATATGCCGCTCGTCCCGATTTGTTGTTGACAGGCCGCACGCTGATGGGGCATGAGGCTTCGAAAAATCAGCAGTTGGAGGATCACTATTTCGGTGCCATCCCCACGCGTGTGGCTGCTTTTATGAAGGACCTCGAAATACAGGCGCTTGAATTGGGTATCCCCGTGAAGACGCGCCACAATGAGGTCGCTCCCAACCAGTTCGAACTCGCTCCCATCTTCGAGGAGTGCAACCTCGCTGTCGACCACAACATGCTCATCATGTCGCTCATGCGCAAGGTGGCCCGCACGCATGGTTTCCGCGTCTTGCTCCATGAGAAGCCTTTCAAAGGGGTGAACGGAAGTGGCAAGCACAACAACTGGTCGCTCGGCACCGACACGGGCATCTTGCTCATGGCACCTGGCAAAACAGCGGAGGACAACCTGCGTTTCATCACGTTCGTGGTCAACACCCTCATGGCTGTCTACCGTCACAACGGCTTGCTCAAGGCATCCATCATGAGCGCGACGAATGCCCATCGTCTGGGAGCCAACGAGGCACCTCCCGCCATCATCTCCTCTTTCCTCGGCACGCAGCTCAGCCGGGTGCTCGACCATCTGGAGAGCAGTTCGGAGGACGAGCTTGTCGAGTTGGGCAGCAAGCACGGCATGAAGCTTGACATCCCGCAGATACCGGAACTGCTCATCGACAATACCGACCGAAATCGTACGTCGCCTTTCGCCTTCACGGGCAACCGGTTCGAGTTCCGTGCCGTCGGTTCGGAAGCCAACTGTGCCAGCGCGATGATAGCCCTCAATGCGGCCCTGGCCGAACAGCTCGTCATCTTCAAGCAGGAAGTCGATGCGCTGATGGCCGAAGGCGAACCCAAGGTGTCGGCCATCCTGAAAGTGGTGCGCAAGTATATCAAGGAAAGCAAGCCCATCCGCTTCGACGGCAACGGCTACAGCGACGAATGGAAAGCTGAGGCCGCACGTCGCGGGCTGGACTGCGAGACGAGTTGCCCGCTCATCTTCGACCGTTATCTCACGCCGGAAAGCATCCGGATGTTTGAGTCCGTGGGCGTGATGACGCGCAAGGAGCTTGAAGCACGCAACGAGGTGAAGTGGGAGACCTATACGAAAAAGATACAAATCGAGGCCCGCGTCCTGGGCGACCTGGTGATGAACCACATCGTCCCTGTCGCCACCGAATACCAGACGAAACTCATCGACAACGTCTACAAGCTGAAAGGCCTCTTCCCCGCCGAACAGGCCGACAAGCTGTCAGCCGAGAACTTGGCCATCATCTGCAAGATAGCCGAGCACACGACCTACATCAAGGAACATGTCGACACGATGGTCGAAGCCCGCAAGGTAGCCAACAAGATTGCCGACGAGCGTGAAAAAGCCATCGCCTATCACGACACCATCGCCCCGATGCTGGAGCAGATACGCTACCACATCGACAAGTTGGAGTTGATTGTCGACGACCAGATGTGGACACTTCCCAAGTATCGTGAGTTGCTATTCATAAGATAGAAGGAAGAGTACTTACACTGCCTGTACTCCTATGCCCCCGGGAAGTTGTGATAACTCTCCGGGGGATTTTTTCGATAAAGACGGCGCGACCACGCCCTCCTTTCCGTCCGACCACGCCTTCCTTTCCGCTCTCGGCTACCCTCCTTTCCGTGGTCGGCCGGCCTCTATGGCGCTCTTCGGACGTTTTTGGACGGAAAAGTTAAATTATCTAATCAAGAAGGTTTTTGATAAAATGAAATTTATTTTGATGATTTATGTTTTAAATAATAATTATTTGATGTACTATATTGATAAAATGAAAGCGATGAAGACTGGAGACTAATTTGTCAGCGTCAGGTAGGGAGTTTTCTTTGATTCTGTCTGGGATGTATGCTATATTTGTACGCATTTTGTTATTTTATTGCTCATATTTAAGATAAAATGAAATAGAAATACAATGAACGGTATCATTTTGGATAATGAGAGAAGAAAAGTGCCGCAATCTGCTTGCGGGCTTTATCGTCCGGAGCACGAGCATGATGCTTGTGGTGTGGGCATGATAGTCAATATACGTGGAAACAAGTCGCACGAATTGGTCGACGCCGCCCTGAAGGTGCTTGAGAATATGAAACACCGCGGAGCGGAAGGGGCTGACAACAAGACGGGTGACGGGGCAGGCATCATGGTGCAGATACCCCATGAGTTTATCCTCTTGCAGGGAATCCCCGTGCCGGAGAAAGGAAAGTATGGGACGGGACTGGTCTTTTTACCCAGGGACAAAGATGTGCAGGCAGAGATTCTGCGGGTGATGATTGAAGAAATCGAACGCGAAGGATTGTCGTTGATGCATCTCCGCTCGGTGCCGGTCAACTCGTCCATCCTGGGCAAGAGCGCGGCTGAGACGGAACCGGACATCAAGCAGGTGTTCATCACCGGTGTGACGGAAGTGGAGGGCTTCGAACGCAAGCTCTACGTCATCCGCAAGAAAATCGAGCGGCGCGTGTCGCACCGCGATTTCTACATCGTCTCGCTTTCCAACAAAAACATTATATATAAAGGTATGCTGTCGTCGGTGCAGGTGCGCGAATACTTCTGCGACCTGACCCAGCCATATTTCACCAGCGGACTGGCCATCGTGCATTCGCGTTTCAGCACGAACACGTTCCCGACATGGAGTTTGGCGCAGCCTTTCCGCCTCCTGGCGCACAACGGCGAAATCAATACCATACGCGGCAACCGTGGCTGGATGGAGGCCCGCGAGAGTGTGCTTTCCACGCCGCTGCTGGGCAACGTGAAGGACATACGCCCCATCCTGCAACCGGACATGAGCGACAGTGCCTCGCTGGACAATGTGCTGGAGTTTTTCATCATGTCGGGGCTGAGTTTGCCTCACGCGATGGCGATGCTCGTGCCCGAGTCGTTCAACGACAAGAACCCCATCAGTGAGGACCTGAAAGCATTCTACGAATACCATTCCATCCTCATGGAGCCGTGGGACGGTCCGGCCGCGTTGCTTTTCAGTGACGGACGCTATGCCGGCGGCATGCTCGACCGCAACGGGTTACGTCCGGCCCGTTATCTGATTACGAAGAATGACATGATGGTGGTGGCCAGCGAGGCCGGTGTCATCAATTTCGACCCGGAGACCATCAAGGAGAAAGGCCGTCTGCAACCGGGCAAGATATTGATGGTCGACACGCAGGAGGGACAAATCTATTACGACGGCCCGCTGAAGGAACAGCTTGCTTCGGCCCGTCCCTACCGTCAGTGGCTGTCGGCCAACCGCATCGAGCTGGATACGCTGAAAAGCGGCCGCCGCGTGGACAATGCTGTGCCTGACTACGGGCGGAAGCTCCGTGCTTTCGGCTATACGAGGGAAGACATCGAGCGCATCATCGCTCCGATGTGCACGGCGGGAGTGGAGCCGACGGCCTCGATGGGCAATGATACGCCGCTGGCCGTGCTGTCGGATAAGCCCCAACTGCTGTTCAACTACTTCCGTCAGCAGTTTGCCCAAGTGACCAATCCGCCTATCGACCCCATCCGCGAGGAGCTGGTGATGTCGCTCACGGAATACATCGGTGCCGTGGGCAGCAACATCCTGTTGCCGGACGAGAGCCATTGCAAGATGGTGCGCCTCCCGCATCCTATCTTGAACAATACGCAGCTTGACATCCTTTGCAACATCCGTTATAAGGGTTTCAAGACGGTGAAGCTTTCCACGCTGTTCCCGGTCAGCGAGGGAAAGGAGGGCCTTCAGGAAGCTTTGGCCGGACTGTGCAGGCAGGCCGAGACGTCGGTCAGCGAGGGGGTGAACTACATCATCCTCTCCGACCGCGACATTGATGCCGAACATGCTGCCATCCCGTCGTTGCTTGCCGTCAGTGCCGTGCACCATCATCTCATCGCCGTGCAGAAGCGCGTGCAGACCGCTCTCGTGGTGGAGAGTGGCGAGATACGCGAGGTGATGCATGCCGCCTTGCTGTTGGGATACGGCGCGAGCGCCATCAACCCCTATATGGCTTTCGCCGTACTGGACGACTTGGTGAAGCGAGGCGATGTGCAGATGAACTATGAGACAGCCGAGAAGAACTACATCAAAGCCGTATGCAAGGGGCTTTATAAGATTATGAGCAAGATGGGCATCAGCACCATCCGTTCCTATCGAGGGGCAAAGATATTTGAAGCCGTGGGCGTGAGTGCGGAGCTGCTGAAGAGCTATTTCGGGACGTCTGCTTCCTCCATTGGCGGCATACGGCTGGAAGAGATAGCCCGCGACTACACGACGTTCCACGATGCAGGTTTTGTTTCCGACGAAGAAGAGAGCGGTTTGTTGCCCCACATCGGGCAGTTCTCCTACCGCAAGGACGGCGAGCGTCACGCCTGGAATCCTGAGACCATCAGCAAGCTCCAGCTGGCCACACGTCTGGGAAGCTATGCCAAGTTCAAGGAGTTCACGGCGTTGGTGGACAAGAAGGAGCGTCCCATCTTCCTGCGCGACTTCTTCCGCTTCAAGCGTAACCCCATCCCCTTGGAGCAGGTGGAGCCGGTGGACGACATTGTGAAGCACTTTGTTACCGGAGCCATATCCTTCGGGGCGATTAGCAAGGAGGCGCATGAAGCCTTGGCCTTGGCCATGAACCAACTGGGCACGCGCAGCAACACGGGCGAGGGCGGCGAGGACGCTGCACGCTTCCACGGCGTGTACGACGGCATCTCGCTGTGCAGCAAGACCAAGCAGGTGGCTTCCGGCCGCTTCGGCGTGACGGCTGAGTATCTGGTCAATGCCGAAGAGATACAAATCAAGATAGCCCAAGGCGCGAAGCCCGGCGAGGGCGGGCAGCTTCCCGGCTTCAAGGTCGATGAGGTGATAGCCCGTACACGCCACTCCATCCCCGGCATTTCGCTCATTTCTCCCCCGCCACATCATGACATCTACTCCATAGAGGACTTGGCCCAGCTCATCTTTGATTTGAAGAATGTCAACCCGAAGGCCCGTGTCAGCGTGAAGCTCGTGGCTGAGAGCGGTGTGGGTACTATTGCGGCCGGTGTGGCCAAGGCAAAGGCTGACCTCATTGTCATCTCCGGAGCGGAGGGAGGTACGGGTGCCTCGCCCGCCTCGTCGATGCGCTATGCCGGCATACCGCCCGAAATAGGCCTGAGCGAGACACAGCAGACGCTCGTGCTCAACGGGCTGCGCGGCCAGGTGCGTTTGCAGACGGACGGACAGCTCAAGACGGGGCGCGACGTCATCAGCATGGCGCTCCTCGGTGCGGAGGAATTTGCCTTCGGTACAGCTACGCTCATCGTGCTCGGATGCGTGATGATGCGCAAGTGTCATGCCAATACGTGTCCGGTGGGTGTGGCCACGCAAGACCCTGTGCTCCGGGCGCGTTTCCGCGGTCATTACACTTACGTGGTGAACTATTTCCGCTTCCTTGCCGAGGAGGTCCGGGAATATCTGGCCGAGATGGGCTTCACCCGCCTGGAGAACATCGTCGGGCGGACAGACTTGATAGAGACAGATGCGTCGGCATCACGGCTTGACTTCACGCATATATTGCATAAGGTGGACAATGGTGCAGCCTTGCACAATGTCACCGCGCAGCAGCATGACATCGACCGCGTGATGGACGTCGCCATGCTGGCCGCAGCTCGTGACGCGCTCGACCACCGCAAGGAAGTCTCCTTGGAATACGCCATCGGAAACACAGACCGTTCCGTGGGTGCGATGCTTTCCGGCGCAGTGGCTGCCCGTTACGGCGAGGCCGGACTGCCCGACCGCACCATCCAGGTGAAGTTTAAAGGTTCGGCAGGCCAGAGCTTCGGTGCGTTTCTCGCGCGGGGCATCAGTTTCCGCCTCGAAGGAGAGGCCAACGATTACCTCGGGAAAGGTCTGAGCGGAGGGCGTATCTCCGTGCAGCCTCCGGTAAGGAGTGGTTTTGCAGCGGAGGACAACACCATCGCCGGCAACACGCTTCTCTATGGTGCGACAAGCGGTGAGGTTTACATCAACGGGCGTGTGGGCGAGCGTTTTGCCGTGAGAAATTCCGGTGCGATAGCCGTTGTGGAAGGCGTGGGCGACCATTGCTGTGAGTACATGACGGGCGGACGTGTCGTCGTCTTGGGCGAGACGGGGCGCAACTTTGCCGCAGGCATGAGCGGCGGAGTGGCCTACGTCTGGGACAAGAACCGCAATTTCGACTATTTCTGCAACATGGACATGGTGGAACTTTCCCTGCTGGAAGACAGTACTGCCCGCAAAGAACTGCACGAACTCATCCGGCAACACTATCTCTACACGGGCTCTGAACTGGCCCGCACGATGCTTGACGACTGGAACCGTTACCAGGAGGAGTTCATCCAAGTGACGCCTATCGAGTACAAGAAGGTGCTCGCTGAGGAACAGATGCGCAAGCTTCAGGAGAAAATCGCCGAAGTGCAGAGAGACTACTAACCCTTTTTAATGAAGAATGGAGAGTGAAGAATGAAGATTTACGATGCCGCAGGGCCATTCTTCATTCTGCATTCATCATTCTTCATTACCAAAGATTCATCATTCTTCATTCTTAATCCTTCATTTAAAAGATATGGGAAACCCTAAAGCATTTCTGACCATACCGCGCCAAGAGGCGGGGTATCGCCCAATACACGACCGTATTGCAGACTTTGGAGAAGTGGAACAGACGCTCAACACCGGCGAACGCAAACTTCAGGCGTCGCGTTGCATGGACTGCGGCGTGCCCTTCTGCCACTGGGCCTGTCCGCTGGGCAACCGCCCGCCGGAGTTTCAGGACGCTCTTTTCCGGGGAAAATGGCGCGAAGCCTACGAGATATTGACCCGGACGAACGACTTTCCGGAGTTCACCGGACGCGTTTGTCCCGCCCTGTGCGAGAAGAGCTGCGTGCTCAAGCTCAGTATGGACGCCCCCGTCACCATCCGTGAAGACGAGGCGGCCATCATCGAGGCGGCCTTCCGCGAGGGCTATGTCGTCCCCCGCACTTACCCGCGAAACGGGCACAGCGTCGCCGTCATCGGCAGTGGACCTGCGGGACTTGCCGCGGCCAACAGCCTGAACCGGCTCGGCTATGCCGTCACCGTCTACGAACGGATGGAGATGGTCGGCGGATTGCTCCGCTTTGGCATCCCCAACTTCAAGCTCCACAAGCCGATCATCGACCGCCGCATCCGCGTGATGGAGGCCGAGGGCATTGCATTTAAAACAAACTCGGAGATAGACCTCACGAGCCTGCCTGAAGGCTTCGATGCCTATTGCGTCTGCACCGGCACGCCCCAGGCACGCGACCTCGCCATCCCCGGCCGCGACCTGAAGGGCATCCATTTCGCCCTCGAGATGCTCGCGCAGCAGAACCGCGTGCTCGCCGGACAGACATTCTCCCGCGAAGAGCGCGTGACGGCGCGGGGACGGCATGTGCTTGTCATCGGCGGAGGTGACACGGGCAGCGACTGCATCGGCACGAGCTGGCGGCAGGGCGCGGCGAGCGTGACACAGATTGAAATCATGCCCAAGCCGCCTGTGGGCGACAATCCGGCGACACCCTGGCCCCAGTGGCCCGTCGTGCTCAAGACGAGCAGCAGCCACGAGGAGGGATGCACACGCCGGTGGAACCTGTCGTCGACGCGCTTCATCGGGCATGGAGGACGCGTCGCCGGAGTCGAGGTCGAGGAAGTCGAATGGCTGCCGGCTGCCGACGGCGGACGGCCCGTGATGCAGCCCACGGGGCGGAAAGAAGTCATCCGGACCGACCTCGTCCTGCTGGCGATGGGCTTCCTGCGGGCAGAACTGCCTGCGTTGCCGCCGAACGCTTTCGTCGCAGGCGACGCAGCGAGCGGGGCAAGCCTCGTCGTTCGTTGCATCGCTTCGGGCAGGAAAGCGGCTGCGGACATCGACAAGTATATTCGTTCGCGACAAGAAAAATAGTGACAGACGATGCTCCGGCCGCCGGTGGACGGTCATGCCTTTCAGGAATCACAATCGTGTCCTTGAAAAAACAGGGTCGTCCTTTTGGAAAAACATGACTGTGTTTCTGAAAAAAGACAGTCGTGTTTCTACAAAAACACAGTTGTCTTTTTCTGAAAATACAGTCGTCTTTTTTCAAGAACATGACTGTCTTTTTTCGAAAACACAACTGTGTTTTTCAGAAAGCCTGATTTCGGCCGTTTCCGGCCTCGTCGGAGCATCTGTCGGAAGAAAAACGTAAAACTGGAAAAATATGTGCGGAATAGTAGGAATATTCAACATCAAGCAGCAGACGGCTTCGCTGCGTGACAAGGCGTTGGCGATGGCCGGGAAGATACGTCACCGCGGGCCGGACTGGAGCGGCATCTATTGCGGAGGCTCGGCCATACTCGCCCACGAGCGGCTTTCCATCGTCGACCCCCAGAGCGGAGGGCAACCTCTCTATTCACCTGACGGCCTCCAGGTGTTGGCCGTCAACGGGGAAATCTACAACCATCGCGACATCCGCAGCCGCTATGCAGGCGCGTACAGTTTCCGGACGGGCAGTGACTGCGAAGTCATCCTCGCGCTCTATCGCGACCGGGGCATCGATTTTCTGGAGGAACTCAGCGGCATTTTCGCCTTTGCGCTCTATGACGCGGCGCGTGACGAGTTCCTCATCGCGCGTGACCCCATCGGTGTCATACCTTTATATATAGGATATGATGCCGACGGGACGGTCTATTGCGCCAGCGAACTGAAGGCCCTTGAAGGCCAATGCGAGCGTTACGAACCGTTCCCGCCGGGGCATTATTATTGGAGCCGGGAGGGGCGGATGAAGCGTTGGTATCGTCGCGACTGGGAAGACTATGCAGCCGTGAGGGACAACGACGCGTCAGTCGCAGAGCTGCGTGAGGCACTGGAGGAGGCCGTGCGCCGGCAACTGATGAGCGACGTGCCCTATGGCGTGCTCCTTTCGGGCGGGCTGGACAGTTCTGTCATTGCGGCTGTGGCGAAGAAATATGCCGCGCGGCGTGTGGAGACCGACGGGCGGAACGAGGCTTGGTGGCCGCAGCTCCATTCGTTTGCCATCGGCCTGGAGGGGGCGCCTGACCTGGCGAAGGCGCGTGAGGTGGCAGCCCACATCGGCACCGTGCACCACGAGATACACTACACCCTCCAGGAAGGCCTGGACGCCCTGCGCGACGTCATCTACTACACGGAGACTTACGACGTGACCACCGTGCGTGCTTCCACGCCGATGTACCTGCTGGCGCGTGTCATCCGCAGCATGGGCATCAAGATGGTGCTCAGTGGCGAGGGGGCCGACGAGGTGTTCGGGGGCTATCTCTACTTCCACAAGGCGCCTGATGCACGGGCCTTCCACGAGGAGACCGTGCGCAAGCTCTCGAAGCTCCATCTCTATGATTGCCTGCGGGCGAACAAGTCTTTGGCTGCGTGGGGAGTGGAGGGGCGTGTGCCGTTTCTCGACAAGGAGTTTCTCGATGTCGCCATGCGGCTCAATCCCGTGGCCAAGATGTGTCCGGGACAGACCATCGAGAAGCGCATCCTGCGCGAAGCCTTTGCCGGCTTGTTGCCCGCCAGCGTGGCCTGGAGGCAGAAGGAACAGTTCAGCGACGGCGTGGGCTATGGCTGGATAGACACGCTCCGCGAGATGACTTCCCGCGCTGTGAGCGACGACGATATGGCCCGTGCGGCCGAGCGTTTCCCCATCCATCCTCCCCGCAACAAGGAGGAATATTTCTACCGCAGCCTCTTCGAAGAGCATTTCCCGAACGAGAGTGCGGCACGCTGTGTGCCCAGTGTCCCGAGTGTGGCGTGTTCGACGGCGGAAGCCCTGGCCTGGGACGCTTCGTTTCGTGGAAAGAATGAGCCGAGCGGACGTGCTGTCGCCGGCGTGCATGAGGATGCGTATTGAGCTTTTCGCGGGGAAGGGCGGGGTGCGTCATTTGCGGGTCGTGAATGACACGTCCCGCCCTTGGCTTCTGGCTTCCCGCACGATTTCTTGATATTCCTCCGGCAACATCTCGACGGGGTAGAGCATGCCGTCCACGAGGACGAGCTTATTGAAGGGATTCTGTTCTTGCATTTTAGCTGTGGAATACTCCGGGTCGAAGTGGTAGTCGATGTCGAGCATCTCGCGGATGAGGTTTGCCTTTGCGCTGACAGTGCCGGGTTTTGTGCCAAAGTATTCGTTTATGGCCGAGTTGGGCAGGTATGGTTCGAATGATTTGTCGGATAGGAAGTTCACCTGTCCGATGGTGTAGACGACGGCTGCCGCCCAGATGTTCAGGTTTCCCCGCCGGAAGGGGCTGTCAGCCTCTTCTTCAAGATGGTCGACAAGCTTGAGACAGAGTTGTTCGTACTCGTCGTTGAGTTTCTCTTTGCAGAAGGCTGACACGAGTGCGGCCAGCTCTTCTTTTTTCGGGTTGTCGGATACTTTTTTCATAAAGATATATAGGGTTTTGTGAGGTTTAGGCCCGTTCGTAGGCCTGACGGTGGCGCATGATGGACTTCATGTGGTCGAGTGCCCACTGCGTGAGGGTGTGGATGATGGGGACGAGGCTGCGTCCCGTCTCCGTGAGTTCATATTCGACGCGGATGGGGACTTCGGGAAAGACGGTGCGCTTCAGCAGTCCGTCGGCTTCGAGTGTGTGCAGGGTGGTGGAGAGCACTTTGGTCGAGATGTCGGGGATAAGCTTCCCCAGCTGGTTGAACCGCGTGCTGCCGTTTTCGTCGAGGATGAGTATGATGAGCAAGGCCCATTTGTTGCCGAAGCGTGCGACGACATTGCGGATGGGGCACATCTCGACGATGGAATTTTTTTCTTCTTTTTTTGCCATTCTAATCGTTTGTTTTTGACCAAAAGTGAGTTTTAGGTAACTAACCTACAAGTTTGTAACTTCTTGTATAGTAGAAATATCGTCTCTACATTTGCACTGTCTAAAGGAAAGTAACAATGCGATGCAAAGTTACAGCTTCCTTGCGAATAGCCAATAGACAGGATTTAATTAACATTTTAAAACAAACGAATATGAAACAGATTGAAACCATTGCAACGGCAGCGAATTTCAGTGCTGTCAATGTAGGCAAGTTGAACGAATTGAGTGATTACGTCCTCGAGCTTGGCCCGGACGTGAAAATTCCTGGTAAAGTGTTTGGCGGGGCAGCCCTTGGTGCTACGGGTGCGGAGTTTTCCTTCCAGATGTTTCAGCCCGGCACGGAGACCGGTTTCCTTCATACCCACAAGACGCATGAGGAACTCTACTTCTTCCTCAGTGGACGGGGCGAGTTCCAGGTCGACGGGCAGGTCATTCCGGTCGAGGAAGGCAGTATCGTCCGTGTGGCTCCGGCCGGCGTGCGTTCGGTGCGTAACAATGGGGAGACTCCCCTCGTGATGCTCTGCGTGCAATACCGTGGGGCGACCTTCACCGCTGAGGATGCCGCTGACGGCAACATCCTCTCCGAACCGGTGAAGTGGTAAGTCCTCCGGCAGACGGAATCTTTAGAAAAACCCATACAGACGTTTCCCCGGCGGGGCGTCCGTATGGGTCTTGTTTTTATCCCCTCCTTTCGCGGCGCGGGCGGAATAGACTCCGGGCGGGGACGGAAAGGACTCCGTCGTCGGGCGGACTCCTTTCCGCTCCCGGCTGGAATGAAGTCCATTTGAGGCGGAAGACAATGTGCTGACTATGAGCGATGTGTCGTTTTTTAGCATTTACCGGTAGTTTCTGCCCGCGGAAAAGTGTTATATTTGCTGTGACCAATCATAAATGCTTATGAAAAAGTTGTTGTCTCTTGCCCTGTGCACGGTCATGGCCGTGTCGGGGTGTACATCGCAGGGAGGTATTGCCGGTGACCCTACGGCCGTGATGCTGGGTGCGAACATCGGCGGACTGACGGGGGCTGTCATCGGATCGTCCGGCTCGCACTATCACTCTTATCGCGGCTCGTTGGTGGGTTCACTGGTGGGGACGATTGCCGGGGCGGCCATCGCCAGTGCGGCCACGGCACCGAAGAAGCCGGCTGAAGATGTCTACATCGTCGAGACCCGCCCGTACAGGGAGCGCGGTTATTATGACAGCTATGACGGGTCTCGTTCGTCCGGGCGCATGCCTGCCTATGGGCGTTACCGCGACGGAGAACGTTCTACGGACTTGGAAATACGCAACATCCGTTTCATAGACGGCAACCGCAACCACATTATTGAGTCGGGCGAGGAGGCGAAAATCATTTTTGAAGTGGTCAACAGCGGGCGGCTGGCCGCCTACCACGTCACGCCGGTCGTGGCTGAGAAAAACGGACTCAAGCATCTGTACATCTCCTCGTCGGTCACGATGGAGTGCATACCTGCGGGCGACGGCATCCGTTACACGGCTGTCATCCGTGCCGGCAAAATGCGTCGGGGCGAAGCCGTATTCCATGTCACTGCGCTCGACGGCAACGGCGGGATGATTCCCATCCGGGAGTTTACTGTCCCGGTGAGGAAATGAGAAGAGCCCCACCAAACCTCCCCCGAGGGGAGGCTTTCATCCTGTATGATACAATAATGTATTATAGGACAGAAGCCTCCTCTCGGGGGAGGTTTGGTGGGGCCCTTCTTTTTGCCTTATTTCTCCAGGGCCTGTTCGATGTCAGCTAGGATGTCGTTGACATCCTCGATGCCGACGGAGAGGCGGATGAGGTCGGGTGCTATGCCGGCTTCACGCAACTGTTCGTCGCTGAGCTGGCGGTGCGTGTGGCTGGCGGGATGGAGCACGCAGGTGCGGGCGTCGGCCACGTGTGTCACGATGCAAATCATCCGCAGGCTGTCCATGAAGTGCACGGCATCTTCACGCGTGCCTTTCAGTCCGAAGGCGATGACGCCGCAGGCTCCGTTCGGCAGGTATTTCTGTGCCAGTTCGTAGTACTTGCTGCTTTTCAGTCCGCAGTAGTGCACCCAGGCCACGCGCGGATGGCGTTCCAGGTATTCAGCGACGGTTTGTGCGTTGCGGCAGTGTTGGGGCACACGCAGGTGGAGTGTCTCGAGGCCGAGATTGAGCAAGAATGCGTTTTGCGGCGACTGCGTAGAGCCGAGGTCGCGCATGAGCTGGGCATTGATTTTGGTGATGTAGGCCATCTTGCCGAATGCTTTCGTGTAGGTCAGTCCGTGGTAGGAAGCGTCGGGCTTCGTCAGTCCGGGGAAGCGGTCGGCGTATGCATCCCAGTCGAAGCGTCCGCTGTCGACGATGGCCCCACCCAGACTGACGGCGTGTCCGTCCATGTATTTCGTCGTGGAGTGGGTGACGATGTCGGCTCCCCATTCGAAGGGGCGGCAGTTGATAGGCGTGGCAAAGGTGTTGTCCACGATGAGAGGCACGCCGTGGCTGTGGGCTATGCGGGCGAACTTCTCGATGTCAAGCACCTGGATGCCCGGATTGGAGATGGTCTCGCCGAAGAGGGCTTTCGTGTTCGGGCGGAAAGCGCGGCTGATTTCCTCTTCGCTCGCGTCAGCGTCGACAAACGTGCAGTCGATGCCCATCTTCTTCATGGTCACTCCGAAGAGGTTGAACGTGCCGCCGTAGATGGCTGTAGCACACACGAGGTGGTCGCCTGCCTCGCAGAGGTTGTGCATGGCGTAGAAGTTGGCGGCTTGGCCGGAAGAGGTGAGCACAGCGCCCACGCCGCCTTCCAGTGCGGCAATCTTTGCAGCCACGGCGTCGGTCGTAGGGTTTTGCAGGCGGGTGTAGAAATAGCCGCTCTCTTCGAGGTCGAACAGGCGTGCCATTTCTTCGCTGCTGTCATATTTGAAAGTGGTGCTTTGGTAGATGGGGAGCACGCGCGGCTCTCCGTTTTTGGGTGTCCATCCGGCTTGGACACAAAGTGTGCCGGGATTGAGTTTCTTTGTCATAAAGCTATAATGTTTTTGTATTTGTACCTAAAAAGCGGTTGAGTGTCGCAAAAGTAGGGAAAATATTGTATTTTTGTCCATCGTTAGTCCGTATATTGGAATGAAATAAGCCTTTTTAATGAAAATAGCAACGCAATTTATCGTCCGATTCTCTCTCCTGTTTCTGTTGTTCGCGCCATTGTGTGGCGTGCGAGCCCAACAACAGACTGACGTTCCCCGTCGGGGCGAGGGCATCACCACTTTCCTTCAGCGTCATGGACGTTCGCCAAAGTTGTATTATGATGACTTCGTGGAGCTGAACCGCAAGAAGTTGCGCGGGAGCAAAGAGCTTCGTTTGGGCGTGTCGTATATCGTTCCTCCATTGAAAGATGCATCTTCAACGTCTGCTTCTAAGAAAAAAAATTCACGCCGTGGCAAGTCTGTGCGCGAACCATTGTTGGGCAAACGTTTCCGTGATGTGGCAGTCACATCCGACCGGCTGGCCGGAACCTGTTTCTATCTCGTGAGCGGACATGGCGGTCCTGATCCCGGTGCCATCGGCCGCGTGGGGCGGCATGAGCTTCATGAGGATGAGTATGCCTATGACATCATCCTCCGCCTGGCACGCTATCTGCTTAGCGAGGGCGCCGAAGTGCGCATCATTATCCAGGATGCAAAGGACGGCATACGGGGTGACGCTTATCTGTCGAACAGCAAGCGTGAGACGTGCATGGGTGACCCTATTCCCCTTAATCAAGTCGCCCGTCTGCAGCAGCGTTGTGACAAAATCAATACGCTTTATGCCAAAGACCGCAAACGCTACAAATATTGCCGTGCTCTCTTTGTCCATGTTGATAGTCAAGGGCGTGGCAAGCAGATGGATGTTTATTTCTACCATGCGGCTGGAAGCGGGAAGGGAGAGCGGCTGGCCGATGCCCTGCGTTCCACTTTCAAGGCCAAGTATGGCATTCATCAGCCCGGCCGTGGCTTTACGGGGACGGTGAGCGAACGCGGCCTCTATGTGCTCAATCACACCACGCCGGTGGCTGTATTCGTGGAGCTTGGCAATATACAGAACCAATCGGACCTGCGCCGTCTGGTACAGCCTGACAACCGCGAAGCCTTGGCCAAGTGGCTCAAGGACGGCATTGCGAAAGATTATGTTTCCAATAAATGAATCAATGATTATGACCTTCCACCACACTTATCCCGTACAACTCCGCTTCAGCGACGTCGACCAGCTGGGGCATGTGAACAACTCCGTCTATTTTTCCCTCTACGACTTGGCCAAGACGGCTTATCTCTCTGCTGTCCTCGGCGAAGGAATGAACTACCGTCACTCGTCGCTTGTCATCGCCAACATCAACGCCAACTTCTTCGTACCCGTCTTTTTCACCGACCAGATAGCCGTCGAGACGGCTACCATCCACTTGGGCCACAAGAGCTTCACGCTCCTGCAGCGCGCCGTGTGCGCCGTCACGGGCGAGGTGAAGTGCGAGTGCCGCACGGTGATGGTGGCCTACGACGTCGAGGCCAGCCGCTCGTTCGCCCTCCCCGGGGAGTGGCGCGAGGCCCTGGCCCGCTTCGAGAAATGCACTGTGGAGGAACTGGAAGCCGGTCGGTAATCTTCTGTCGCATATCTGCTTTCTCTGTCGCTGTATGCCAACTACTCGGACAAAAAATGCTGCCCATGACCTTCGCAGGCAATGGGCAGCACATTACAATACAAAATACAAATACAACTAAACGAGATTCTATTATTAAACGATTCCTTGTGCCATCATTGCATGAGCCACTTTCATGAAGCCTGCAATGTTTGCACCCTTCACGTAATTGATGTAGCCGTCCGGCTCGGTGCCGTATTTCACGCACTGTGCGTGGATGTTGCCCATAATTTCGTGAAGTCTGCGGTCTACTTCCTCAGCAGTCCAGCTCATGTGCATTGCGTTCTGGCTCATTTCCAAGCCTGAGGTGGCGACGCCGCCGGCGTTGACAGCCTTGCCCGGAGCGTAGAGAATCTTGTGCTCGATGAAGGCGTCGATGGCTTCCGGCGTACATCCCATGTTAGATATTTCGCCCACGCAAGTCACGTTATTGTTAATTAAGGCTTTGGCATCTTCTCCATTGAGTTCGTTCTGGGTAGCGCACGGCAGAGCGATGTCCACTTTCACTTCCCAAGGCTTGCGGCCTGCCACGAACTTGGCATTCGGATATTTCTCAGCATACGGAGCCACGATGTCGTTGCCCGATGCACGCAGTTCGAGCATGTAGTCAATCTTTTCGCCGCTGATGCCGTCCGGGTCATATACGTAACCGTCCGGACCGGAGATGGTGACTACCTTAGCTCCGAGTTGGGTAGCTTTGGTTGCTGCACCCCAAGCCACGTTTCCGAAGCCGGAGATGGCAACTGTCTTGCCCTTTATATCTATGCCTTTCATTTGCAACATGTGGTTTACGAAGTACAAGCCGCCGAAGCCGGTTGCTTCAGGACGGATGAGCGAACCGCCGAATTCCAAACCTTTGCCGGTGAATGTTCCGGTAAATTCGCGGGTCAGCTTCTTGTACATGCCAAACATGTAGCCCACTTCGCGGCCGCCTACGCCGATGTCGCCTGCGGGAACGTCCATATCCGGACCGAGGTGACGCCACAGTTCGAGGATGAAGGCTTGGCAGAAACGCATGATTTCGCCTTCGCTCTTGCCACGCGGAGAGAAGTCAGAACCGCCCTTGCCGCCGCCCATAGGCAGTGTGGTCAGTGCGTTCTTGAAGGTCTGTTCGAAACCTAAGAACTTCAGGATGGACAGATTGACTGAAGCGTGGAAACGGATACCGCCTTTGTACGGGCCAATGGCATTGTTGAATTGTACACGATAACCGAGGTTGACTTGAACCTTACCATTGTCGTCGACCCAGGGCACCTTGAATGTAAAGATGCGGTCGGGCTCTACTAAGCGTTCGATAAGACTTACTTTCTCGAATTCGGGATGTTGATTGTAAATATCTTCAATGGACAAGAGGACTTCTCTTACCGCTTGTAGGTATTCCAATTCGCCTGGGTGTTTGGCTTCCAAGGAAGCCATGATGTTTTCAATGTTCATGGTAGTGCTGTTATTTAGGTTAATGATAAAATGTAATCATTACGAGTGCAAATATAGGACTTGTCGGGATACCTCCAAAACTTTTTGCGAGAAAAAACGCTGTTTTTTGATAAAATGTTAGTTAAAGCCCAAAAAGCTGCTTTATAACACTGTTTTATGACTGCTTTTCCCCGACTTCCCCTTTCGGGGGTGGACAGATGGCGCAAAATGTCACTTCCGGCAGCTTGATTCCCGTCTGGCGTCCTTGTCTTGGTTGCAGGATGCGAACCCGACTCCCTGCTTTTGCTTCTCAGTTCCCCCGTGAGGCGGAAAGCCGCCGGACGTGTGCGCCCCTTCGGGATGCCGCCGGCGGGTTCGGAGGCCGGGACGTGGCTCTTGCAGGTTCGCTTTGTTGATGTTTTTCGCTGTTTTCCCACCTCCCGGCCGGGGCTGCCCTGCGGCTTCAGGGAGGACTGTCCGCCGGAAGGAGGCTTCCCAAGCGGTGCAGCGTGCTATTCTGCAAACTTCTGGGAATAAGCGTTTTATTAATCAGGCATTTTTCCCTCTATCCGGCTCGTGGACGGAAAGGAGTCCGCTCCCGGCTACCCTCTATTCCGTCCTCGCCCGCCTTCCTTTCCGTGCATGGGCCGGATAGAGGGTCGGCCGGCAGGCGAAGGATGCCGCTTCTGCATGGGGTGCTTTGGACATTGGGAGGCAATGCGGGGTGTGCAGATTTTTTCTTGCGGCCGGATGCTTGTGCGTAGTTTCAAAAGAATCGAATCGCGACGAACGTCAAGTGTCGTTTTTCCGGCGCACGGTGATGGACTTTCCGTTGCTGGTGTTCCGGGACTACGGGCGCATCGGTGTCGCGGATTGAGGGAGGAAGAGGCTTTTGCTGTTTGCGGATGTGTTTTTTTTGTTTCCCAAATGTGTCTTGCTTGGGAATCTTGCTTAATTTTGTGCTGTTAACCTTAGATGGAAATGTCATGAACCGACTTATACCTTATTATATAGCACTCCTCGCGACTTGTTTCTGCTGCCTGGCATCATCGGCGCAGGAGAGTTTCCGGCAACGCCGTTTTTCGGTGAACGACGGCTTGTCGCAGGGCATCGTGCAGGACATCTTGCAGGACCGCAATGGATACATCTGGTTCTCCACGTGGAACGGGCTGAACAAGTATGACGGATATAAATTCCGCTCCTTCAAGTCGCATCCCGGCGAGGACGCGGCCCTGTCGAGCAACCGCATCGTGGAGTTGCGCGAGACGGCTTCGGGCGACATCTGGTGTCGCACGCAGGAGCGTCGGGCCTATCTGTTTGACTCGCAGACGGAGACTTTCGTCGACGTGTTGAAGCCTTACATGCTGGAGAATCCTTCACTCCACATCGACAAGATTGTCTGTCTGGAGAATGGTGTCACGTGGCTGCTCTCTTTCGGCAGCGCGATTTGTTTCCGCGTGGATGAGAACCGTTTGGGCACGGAGGAGGCTGTGCGCATGTATGACGAGGACACGAAGGGCTGGCACGCCGGACGCGTGACGCAGGTGAAGCTCGACACGGACGGCGACGAATGGGTCTTGACGGACTTGGGTGTGAACATCGTGGGGAAAAAACGGATGGAGAGCGATTTCCCTTTTCAATACATGACGGAGAAAGGCGGGCACACTTGGCTCATCTCTTCCGACGGGCAGTTTGCCCGCTATGACGAGGCGGGCAGCGTGCATTTCATGGAGCAGGCCGGAGGCGTGAAGCGGGTACACCAGATGAAGGCCATCTCCGACACGCTGCTGACCGTGGGGACGGATGCGGGCTTGTGGCTGGTGCATATCCCGGAAGGGACGATGGAGCGTGTCGATGTCCGTACGTCCACCCAGTCTTCGGCCGATGTGCTGACTGTGTTCAAGGACTCGGAACGGCGGCTGTGGATGTTTACCGAGGGGCCGGGCATCGTGATGTATGACATGGACCGCAAGGCTTGTTCCCACTTGCAGCCTCCTGTGTCGCACGAGATGACTTCGAGCGAACACCCCTTTGTCTATGAAGATGCGATGGGAGTGATACGCGTCAATCCGCGCGGGGGCTATCTGTCTTATTACGACCCGGAAGAGAATGTCTTGAAACCCTATATCAATCCGGATGGGAGCGTCCTGAAGACTTCCATCCGCGTGTTCCTGATTGACCGCCAGCGCAATGTCTGGTATGGTGCGGCTCGCAACTTGTATCACGTGTCTTTCTTCCATGACAATGTGGACTATTTGCCCGGACTGGCCAATGTCGAAGCCCGTTGCCTTTTCGTGGACAGTACCCGTGGCTTGTGGGTCGCGACAAAAGACGCCCGCCTGCGTCTCTATCGCGGTGGCGATGTGGATGCCGCTCCTCTCTATCTGGGCACGGATGGCCGGCTTTCGTCTCGTCCGGTGAAGTTTTTTGGCAATGTGTATTCCATGATGCAGGATGCCGACGGTTTCCTCTGGATGGGTACGCGCGGCCAGGGGCTGGTGCAGGCTCGTCCGTCGGGCGGCCATTATGCCTTGCGGCGTTTTCTCATGGACGCGAAGGATGAATACAGCATCAGCAGCAATGACATTTATGCACTGTGCCAGGACCGGAAAGGACACATCTGGGTGGGGACCTACCAGGGCGGACTGAACTTATTGCAGGCTGACGGGGAGCGCTATCGTTTCATTCACGGTGGAAATCGGTTGAAGAATTATCCTTTCCCGTATGCGAAGTCGAAAGTGCGTACCATCGCCGAGACGTCTGACGGGACGATACTGGTCGGTGCCTCAGAAGGTTTGCTGATATTCAGTTCGGACTTCGAGCGGCCGGAAAGCATCAAGTTTCGCCTGCATACGGCTGAATACGAACATGCCGACGGCATGACGTGCACGGAGGTGATGAATGTCCGAGCGACGCGTGAAGGCGTTTTCCTTGCCACCTCGACTGGCGGTTTCAATCAGATATTGTCTGACGACCTGCTGACAGACACGTTGCGGGTACGCTCGATGGGAGTGCGTGACGGCTGGATGTCCGACCTGGCCCTGTCCGTGCTGGAGTCGGAGGAAGGCGATATTTGGTTTGTCACGGAGAACTATTTGATACGCTACAATCACCAGACCCGTCAGCAGGAACACTACGGCAGTAGCTTCTTTCACGACGAAGTGTTCTTCTCGGAGGCTGTCCCTGTGGTTTTGCCCGACGGCTGCCTGCTGTTTTCCACCATCGGCCACGGTCCTTTCATCCTTTCTCCGCAGAAGCTCCAGGAGAAAACCTATATGCCACCCCTCGTGTTTACCGGCCTGCGTGTGCGTGGCCATGAGAAGCCCTATCCGCTGGACAATCTTGACAGCATCGTGTTGCAGCCTGATGAGCGTTTTGTGACCTTTCAGTTTGCGGCTTTGGATTATTCCAATGCTTCAAGCATCCAGTATGCCTATCGTCTGCGGGGCTTGGACAAGGATTGGAACTACAGCGGCACACTCCGTTCGGCCAACTACAACAATTTGCCTCCCGGCCATTATGTCTTCGAGTTGCGTTCCACCAACAGTGACGGTGTATGGACTTCGCAGTTGAAAAGCCTGGATGTGATTATCGAGCCGACTTTTCGGGAGACTCCTTGGGCATGGCTTCTTTATGCTGTCGCTTTCACAGTAGCCGCCTTGCTGGTGGCTTACATCCTTTTCTATATTTATCGCCTGCGTCATAAAGTCGATGTCGAACAGCAGCTTTCCGAGGCAAAGTTGCGTTTCTTCACAGATATATCTCATGAGCTGCGCACGCCGCTCACGTTGGTGGTCAGCCCCATCGAGGAAGTGCTGACACATGAGAGCGGACTTTCATCCACGTCGCGCACCCACTTGGAGCTGGCTCGGAAGAATGTGAACCGTATGTTGAAGCTCGTCAATCAGTTGCTTGATTTCCGCAAGATACAGAGCCGGAAGATGAAGTTGGTGGTCGAGGAAGTCGAAGTCGTAGGATTCCTGGAACGCGTGTGTGACAATTTCCGTCCGTTGGCACAGGAACACGCGATGACTTTCCGTTTCGAACATGCCATGCCGGCTTTGAGAGCCTGGATTGACAGCGACAAGTTGGAAAAGATATGCTATAATTTGCTTTCCAATGCGTTTAAGTACACGGAGGATGGAGGTACGGTCGTGCTGGCTCTGACGGAAGATGACAAGGCCTTTGACATCTCTGTTCGCGACACCGGCATCGGCATATCTCCGGAAAAGAAAGATCGTCTGTTTGAACGTTTTGAGACGTTGGTCAGCCGCAGCTGGTCACAGCCCTCGTCGGGCATCGGTCTGTCGCTGGTGAAGGAACTTGTCGAGCTTCATCACGGCACGATTGGTGTGCAGAGTGTCCTCGGCCAAGGTTCTGTGTTCACGGTGCACTTGCTGAAAGGAAAGGCTCACCTAGAGAAGGATACCCAAGTGGAATTCGTGCTGGACGACAGTTCTTCCGAGGAGTCGGATGAGGTCCTCAACTCGTCTGAAGCCCTGGATGATGAGCCCGAAGCGGAAGAGGTCATGTCCGTGTTGGTGGTGGAGGATAATGATGAGTTGCGCTCGTTCCTGAATAGCATATTGGCAGAGCACTACAAAGTCTACTTGGCGGCCAACGGACGTGAGGGATTGGAACTCGTCCGGGCGCAGTCACCCGACTTGATTGTAAGCGACGTGATGATGCCTGTCATGGACGGGTTGGAGATGGTGAAGCTCATCAAGGCCGACCCTGCATACTGCCATATCCCCATCATCCTGCTCACGGCCAAGTCCTCGTTGGAAGACCGCATAGCCGGAGTGGAGCAAGGGGTCGACGACTACATAACCAAGCCTTTTAGCGCATCTTACCTGAAAGCCAAGATTCAGAACCTGCTTGACAAGCGTCGGCAGTGGCAGGAGATGTTCCGGAAGACTTTACTACAGAAGGGACAGTCCGAATATCGTCCCGTTGACCTGCATATTACCTCCTTTGACCAGGAGTTTATGAAGCGCTTGCTGGCTTTCCTTGAGGAAAACATGGGCGATGTGAATCTGAAAGTGGAACAGATTGCTGACGCCATGAACCTGAGCCGTGCCGTGTTCTACACGAAACTGAAGACAATCTCAGGATTGTCTCCCATCGACTTCCTGCGTGACATCCGCATCAAGCGGGCCTGCCAACTGATAGCCTCGGGCAACTACACGTTCTCACAAGTGGCCTATATGGTCGGATTCAAAGACCCGAAGTTTTTCAGCCGCACGTTCCGTAAGATTATGGGATGTTCTCCGACGGAATACAAGGAGAGATTGCAGGCTGGTGGAGAATAAACCATTTAACCAGATATTGAAACTATGTGCAAGATGAAAAAACTGTGGGTGATGCTTGTCTGCTTCGCCCTTTGTTCCGTCTCGGGCCTGAAGGCCGAGAATTATCCTTATCGAAGTGATGTGTTGTGGGTCACCGTGCCTGACCACGCCGATTGGCTCTACCAGACCGGTGAGAAAGCCAAAGTCGAGGTCCAGTTCTATAAGTATGGCATCCCGAGGGATTGTGTGGTGGACTATGAACTGGGCAGCGAATTGCTGCCGGCTGACAAGAAAGGCTCTGTCACCCTGAAAAACGGACGCGCCGTCATCGACATGGGTACGATGAAAACGCCCGGTTTCCGTGACTGCCGGTTGACGGCCAAGGTCGACGGGAAGACCTACCGTCACCATGTGAAAGTGGGCTTCTCGCCTGAGAAGATAGAGCCGTACACCCAAATGCCGGCCGACTTTGACGCGTTCTGGAAACAGGCTATGGACGAGGCGGCGCGTTGCCCGATGACCTACACCCTGACTCCTGTGCCGGAGTATGCCAATGAGAAGGTCGACTGCTACCTGATGAAGCTCCAGTGTGTGCGCCGGGGCAACTATGTCTACGGTTATTTGTTCATGCCCAAGGCTGAAGGCAAGTATCCCGTGGTGCTCTGTCCGCCGGGGGCCGGTATCAAGCCGATTAAAGAGCCTACGCGTCATCGCTATTATGCCGAAGAAGGCTGTATCCGCCTGGAAATCGAAATTCACGGCATCCGCCCTGACCTGGACGCGGCGACATACAAAGAAATCAGCAATGCCTTCGGATATAAGAACAACAACTACCTATGCAACGGACTCGACGACCGCGACGACTACTACATGAAGCGTGTCTACCTGGCTTGTGTGCGCTGCATCGACTTCCTGACCTCCCTTCCCCAATGGGACGGCAAGAATGTCATCACCCAAGGCGGCAGCCAGGGAGGAGCCTTGTCCATCACCACGGCTGCCCTCAGTCCGAAGGTGACGGCTTGTGTGGCCAACCATCCGGCTCTGAGCGATATGGCAGGCTATAAGGCCGGGCGTGCCGACGGCTATCCGCATTTCTTCACCAAGGGGGAGGGCATGGACACACCGGAGAAGCTGCGCACGATGGCCTACTATGATGTGGTCAATTTTGCCCGCCGGTTGACGGTGCCTACTTATATCACGTGGGGATACAACGACAACACCTGTCCGCCCACGACGAGCTATGCCGTCTACAATGTCATCACAGCTCCGAAAGAAGCCCTCATCACGCCCATCAATGAGCATTGGACGTCGGAGGACACGGAGCGCGGCCACCTCGTGTGGATAAAGAAACATTTGAAATGAAAGGCAGCGCAGGAGAGATGCAAGGGACGACTTTTTACATCAAGAACATGGTGTGCAATCGTTGCATCATGGCGGTGGAGCATGTGCTGGCACAGCTCCACCTGACGCCCCTGCACGTGGAACTGGGCAAGGCCGTGGTGCAGGAAGAACCTTCGCCTGAAGTCCTTGCCCGGCTGCGTGTGGAGCTGGAGACGCTCGGATTCGAGTTGCTCGACGATCGCCGGATGCAGCTCATCGAGCAGGTGCGCACTGCCGTAGTCGAATTGGTGCACTACCGTAACAACGACCTTCGTGTGAATCTCTCCGATTACCTCACCGAACGGCTGCATCATGAGTATAGTGCCCTGAGCAAACTCTTTTCCGAAGTGACGGGAACGACCATCGAGAAATATTTCATCGCGCAGAAGATAGAGCGCGTGAAGGAATTGTTGGTCTACGACGAACTCTCTTTGGGCGAGATAGCCGACCTGCTCAACTATTCGAGCACGGCACACCTGAGTGCGCAGTTCAAGAGCGTGACAGGCATGACGCCCAGTCGTTTCAAACAGGAAAAAAGAAACTTGCGCCGTCCGCTCGACGCTGTGTGAGGCTCACCAGCCGAACACATTGCGTGCAGCCATCCACACGAGGGTGATGGCAAAGTAAATCCAGATGTAGGCCGGGCGCTGGATGCGTGCATAGAAGGCCGGCTTCTTCCGGCGGACAGCTTCGGCATAAAGCAGGAGGAAGATGATGGGGAGGGAAAGCACGAGGAGTGCATTGTAATGGAAAGCGGCGGGGAGGTCGGCGTGGAGCAGGGCATGAATGGCCCGCTGCGAGCCACAGCCGGGACACTTCAGTCCCGTCAGGACGAGAAAAGGGCATCGTGGGAAGAAGGTGGTGCTTTCCGGATTGTAGGTATAAAAGACTACAGCGGCGCAAAGCAACAAGATAACTCCCGCGATGCCCTTTCGTATCCTCATAATGCCGAGCCGACTCCGACGATGACGACGAAGATAATGTAGAGGACGATGCCAATCGCGCCGATGCCTGCACCGATTTTGGTCCATTTCCCAGCTTCGTTGCTGGCTCTTAGAGCTTCATCGTATTTTCCGGCTGAATACAGGGAGTTGACCTTGGCTGCGTTGACAATGCCGACAATGCCCAGCGGCAGACAGCACAAGATGGTCACGAGGATAGACTCCACCATCCAAGTCTTCGGACATTCGGGAGTGCTCTTCATTTCATTTGTTTCCATTGTTTGGGTATTTAAATTTAATAATAAAGAAAATGCAGTTTTTGAATAAAATATTCGTTTATGGGAAAACTAATTAATTACTTGTTTGTGATCTTATTCTAACAGTCTATTATATAGAAATTTTAGTGATATTACTCGTTTAAATTGAATTTAATGAAAGCATGATAAGCCAGCATACAATACCTCCACCAATACTAAGTTTTACCCATTTCCCAGCTTGAGCACTTGCCTTTTGTGATTCTACATAATTTTCAGCAACATATTGTGATGTTACTTTTGAGGCTTTGATAATAGCAACAATGCCAAAAGGTAAGCAACAGAAAATAGTCACTAAAATAGATTCTATCATCCAAGTCTTAGGACATGGAGGTAATTTTTTTATAGTATTTGTTTCCATTATTTGGGTATTTAATTTAATAATAAAGAAGATGTTTTCACAAAAGTAATCTATTGCATTGCAAAAAGCAAGGGAACAGGCGTTTTTTCTTACGCAATTTTACGCTTGTGTAAAAGGATGCTGTGTGACAGTTAGTTAAATCCGAAGGACCTGGCTATAGACTCCGCCCGACCACGCCTTCCTTTCCGTCCGACCTTACCCTCCTTTCCGCTCACGGGCCGAAAGGAGGGTAAGGTCGGACGGAATTATATAAGGACTTTCCATGATTCTGTAACGCGGGAGAGGACGGTGCGTGCTAACTTTGCCTTGACTAATGAAAGAAGACAGATGGAAACGCAGAAAGATATTTTCCCCGTATTGGGGATGAGTTGTGCGGCCTGTGCCGCTCGTGTGGACAAGACGTTGCGCAGCCAGCCCGGTGTCAAGGATGCCAGTGTGAACTATGCTGCCGCGACGGCTACTGTGTCCTATGACCCTGCGTTGTGTTCTCCCCGGGCCTTGAAAGCGGCTGTGGTGGAAGCAGGGTATGACTTGGTGGTCGACAAAGGAGCTGACGTGGAGAAAGAGGTGGAAGATGCACATGCAGCCAAGTACCGCACGTTGAAATTCCGCACGCGTTGGGCTGTCGTGCTGGCCTTGCCCGTGGCTGTCATCGGGATGTTCTTCATGGATATGCCCTACGCGAACCTTGTCATGTGGGCCTTGGCCACGCCCGTCCTGTTCTGGCTGGGGCGTGATTTTTATGTCAATGCCTGGCGGCAGCTGCGCCATCGCACGGCCAACATGGACACCCTCGTGGCCGTCAGCACGGGCATCGCCTATCTGTTCAGCCTTTTCAATATGCTTTTCCCCGAGTTCTGGCTCGCGCGGGGCGTCACGCCGCACGTCTATTTTGAGGCGTCGAGCGTCATCATCGCTTTCATCCTCTTGGGACGTTTGCTGGAAGAACGGGCCAAGGGCAACACGTCGACTGCCATCCGGAAGCTGATGGGCTTGCAGCCTAAGCAGGTGACGCTGGTCGCAGCAGACGGTTCGCTCCGTGAGTGTCCGATTGCCGATGTCGTGCCGGGTGACGTGCTGGTGGTGAAGCCCGGCGAACGGATTGCTGTCGACGGCATCGTGAGCGAAGGCGCGTCCTACGTGGATGAAAGCATGCTCAGCGGCGAACCGTTGGCCGTCGGCAAACGGCCCGGTGCGAAGGTCTATGCCGGCACCATCAACCAGAAGGGCAGTTTCCGCTTCCGTGCCGAGAAGGTCGGGGCCGACACGATGTTGTCGCACATCATCCGCCTCGTGCAAGACGCGCAGGGAAGCAAAGCCCCCGTGCAGAAGCTCGTCGACCGCATTGCTGCCATCTTTGTCCCGACCATCATGAGCCTGGCCCTCCTTTCTTTTGTCCTGTGGATGCTGTTCGACCCGGCCGACGGGTTCACGCATGGCCTGCTGGCAGCCGTCACGGTGCTCATCATCGCCTGTCCCTGTGCGTTGGGGCTTGCCACGCCGACTGCCATCATGGTGGGTATCGGCAAGGGCGCCGAGCTGGGCATCCTGATAAAGGACGCGGAGAGTCTGGAGGTGGCCCGGAGGGTTGATGCCGTGGTGCTCGACAAGACGGGTACGCTCACGGAAGGCCGTCCGGTGGTCACGGACGTATATGCCCGTCCCGGCTACGAGGAGGCACGTGTTGTCCTGTACAGCCTGGAAAGCCTCTCGGAACATCCGCTTGCTGAGGCTGTGGCTTCGTCGCTGGACGCCTGCGGGCTGTGTCCCGTCGAACAGTTTGAGACGTTTGCGGGGCGTGGCGTGAAGGGACGTGTCGGAGGCCGGTCCTACCTGGCAGGCAACCGCCGCCTGATGGATGAATGTGGCATTTCTGTCGACTCGGAGACCGCCATGCAGGCTGACCGTTATGCGGCTGAAGCGAAGACCGTCGTGTGGTTTGCTGACGAAGCCCGCGTGCTGGCTCTGTTGGCCGTGACCGACCGCATCAAGCCGACATCCCGCCGTGCGGTGGAGGAGCTGGGACAGATGGGGGTGACGGTCTACATGCTCACCGGTGACAATGCTTCGACGGCTGCCGGCATCGCCCGCGAGGCCGGCATCACGCACTACCGTGCCGAGATGCTCCCTGCCGAGAAGGCCGGGTTCGTGAAACGGCTCCAGGCGGAAGGACGGCGTGTGGCGATGGTGGGCGACGGCATCAACGACAGCGCGGCTCTGGCACAGGCTGACCTGGGCATCGCGATGGGACAGGGAAGCGACATCGCCATGGATGTGGCCAAGATGACCATTATCTCGTCTGACCTCACCAAAGTGACGGCAGCCATCCGCCTCTCTGCACAGACCGTGCGCACCATCCGGCAGAACCTTTTCTGGGCATTTATCTACAACCTCATCGGCGTGCCCATAGCCGCCGGCGTGCTCTATCCCGTGTGCGGCTTCCTGCTCAATCCGATGATTGCTGGAGCGGCGATGGCGATGAGCAGCGTGAGTGTCGTGACCAACAGCCTGCGTCTGAAGAGAAAGCGAGTGTTTGAAACAGAGATTGTTCCACTTAATACAAACAAAGTTATGAAGAAAGAATACACTATCGGAGGCATGATGTGCAACCACTGCCGCATGCATGTAGAGAAAGCGTTGAACAGTGTTCCCGGCGTCACGGCCACGGTCACCCTCGACCCACCCGTAGCCACTGTGGAGACGGCTGAAGGAGAAATCCCCTTCGACGCATTGCGTCAGGCTGTCGAAGCTGAAGGCTACACCATCAGCGAGAAGTAAAGGCAACCGGAAACGGATACTTTTCAAGCAAAAAAACGGATGCATTTCCATTTTCAACAGGAAGTGCATCCGTTTTTAGCGGGACAGGCAGGCTTACTTCAGCCCGTGCAGTTTCAGGAGCGGCTCGATGCTTGGTTCAGCTCCGCGGAAGTTGACGTAGAGCTTCATCGGGTCGTCTGAGCCACCTTTTTCCAATATGTTCTTGCGGAATGACGTAGCTGTTTCCTGGTCGAAGAGACCGTGTTCCTTGAATGCTTCGAAAGCGTCGGCCACGAGGCGCTCGGCCCAGAGGTAGCTGTAATAGCCTGCGTCGTAGCCACCCATGATGTGGTTGAAGTAAGTGGCGCGATAGCGGGGTGCGATTTGCGGGATGAGGCCCAGCTTGTCCATCGTCTGTTTTTCAAACTCCATCACATCCAGTCCTTCGGTCGAGGTGAGCGTGTGGAATCCCATGTCGAGCAGGGAGGCGGCCAGCCGCTCTGTCACCTGGAAGCCTTGGTTGAACAATGCCTGTTTTTCGATCTTGGCTATCAGTTCGTCGGGGATGACCTCGCGGGTCTTGTAGTGCTTGGCATAGACGCGGAGCACTTCAGGCGCGAGTGCCCAGTTCTCCATGATCTGCGAGGGAAGTTCGACGAAGTCGCGTGCGACGGCTGTGCCGGAGGTGCCTTTGTATTGGCATTGCGTCAGCAGTCCGTGGAGGGCATGTCCGAACTCATGGAACATGGTGCACGTCTCGTCGAGTGTCAGCAGCGAGGGCATGTCGCCGGCAGGCTTCGTGAAGCTGGCCACGTTGTAGATGAGCGGGCGCGTCTGTCCGTCAGCTTCGCGGAAGTTGCTCATCCAGGCACCGCTGCGTTTGCCGGCACGCGGCATGTAGTCCTGGTAGAAGATGCCCAACAGGGAGCCGTCGGCGTCTTTCACGATGTAGGTTTTCACGTCCTCGTTGTACACGGGGATGCTGTCGGTCGGCGTGAGCGTGATGCCATAGAGCTTGTTGACGACGTAGCACAGCCCGTTCCACACGTCTTCCTGGCTGAAGTAAGGCTTCACTTCGTCTTCGTTGAGGTCGTATTTCTCTTTGCGCAGCTTCTCGGCATAGTACCACCAGTCCCAGGCCTCCAGCTTCTCGCCGCGGCCTTCGCGGTCCATGAGGCCTTGCAGTTCGGCAGCTTCACGCCGGGCGTTCTTGATGGAGTATCCCCAGAGGTTGTTGAGGAAGTCCATGACTGTCTCCGGCGTTTTGGCCATATTCTCGGCCAGGACGTATTCGGCGTGGTTCTTATAGCCCATCAGTTTTGCTTTCTCCAGCCGGAGGGTAAGGATTTGCTTCAGCACCTCCTTGTTGTCGTTGGCATTGTCGTGGTTGCCCAGGCTGGTGTATGCCTGGTAGATGTTCTTCCGCAGTTCACGGTTCTGGGCATATTGCAGGAGCGGCAAGCGGCTCGACTCTTGCAGGGTGAACACCCATTTGCCGGCCAGTCCGCGTGCTTCAGCTTCGTGCGCCGCGCCGGAAATGACGGCCTCGGGCAGGCCGGCCAGGTCTTCCTCCTTGTCGATGACAAGTTGGTAGGCGTTGTTGTCAGCCAGGACATGGTTGCCGAAGTCGATGGTCAGTGTGGAGAGCTGTTTGTTGATTTCGCGCAGGCGTTGCTGCTTGTCGGCGTCGAGCGACGCACCCGAACGGACGAACCGTTTATAGTATTTGTCGAGCAGATAGTGCTGTTCGGTGTTGAGGCTCAGCGTGCCGTCTTCCTCCTGTTGGTGCAGGGTGGCGATGCGCTGGTAGAGGTCGGCGTTCAGGTAGATGTTGTCCTGATGTTCGGAGAGCATCGGGGCGATGCGTCCTTGCAGGGCTATCAGGCTGTCGTTTGTGTCGGCTTCGGTGAGAGCGAAGAAGACGCCGCTCACGCGCGAGAGGATTTCACCGCTGTTGTCCAGGGCGACGACGGTGTTTTCGAAGGTCGGCGCTTCTGTGTTCTGGACGATGGACTGGATTTCTTCATTCTGCTGTTCGATGCCCTTCAGGAAGGCAGGTTCATAGTGTTCGAACTGGATTCGGTCGAAGTCCGGCGTCGCGTAGGGTGTCTGGAACTCCGTCAGGAAAGGGTTGCTCGTCAGATTCTCTTTCTGGCTGCAAGCACAGAACAGGCAACTCATGGTTGCTGCAATCATTAATGTTTTCATGGGTCCGTTATGGTATTAAAGTGAGGGAACAAATATAGTGCATTTTTTCTGTTCTGCCATATTCCTTCCCGCTTCGTCTCTTCCGTGTCCAATAATTTTTATATCCGGCTTGGACAATGCCTGTTGTGGGGAGGTCTTGGGTAAATGCTTTATTTTCAATGTGTAGACGGCGTGGCCGGAATCCCTGTATGGAAGGCGGGAGCCGAGTCCAGGGTAGGCAGGAGCGGAAAGGAGGGTAAGGTCGGCTACCTTCCTTTCCGCTCCCGGCCGCTATTAACTCCCGTCGGACGAGGCTTGGGAAGTATATATTTTTTGAAGCTATGTGAGGAAAAGGCTGTGTGTTTCCTCCGGCTGCTTTTTCCTTGTGCATCAAGTGGAGGCAAAGTTTGCGTATGCGGAGAAACTTCTGTAATTTCGCCAACAAACTGTAATCTAACGAAAAACAGACCATAATGAAAGCAATTCTTTTCTCGTGCGCGGCAGCGGCCCTGTTGTGCACTTCCTGTGTGACAAAAGAAAAATACATGTTGGCCGAGAACGGCCGTCTGGAAGCGTTGGCACGTGCCGACAGATTGAACAGTGAACTAAACGTGAAGCGTACGGAAAATGCCCAGCTCTCTGACCGCCTGGCCGCGCTCTGCCGCGACACCACCCGTCTGGGGAACAGCATCCGTTCCTACCAGCAGTTGCTGGCAGGCAATGTGGATTCGCAAGAGAAGCTCACAGCCATGCTCAACAAAAAGATGCAGCAACTGGCCGAACGCGAAAACACCATCAACGAGTTGCAGGACATGATTACGGCCCAGCAGGAGAAGGTGAAGTCGCTGCTTTCGAGCGTGAAGGACGCCCTGTTGGGATTCAACAGCGACGAACTGACCATCCGCGAGGAGAACGGCAAGGTCTATGTGGCCATGAGTGACAAGCTCCTTTTCGCTTCGGGAAGCGCGACCGTCGACAAGCGGGGCAAGGAAGCTCTGGCCAAGCTGGCCGAGGTGCTCAACAAGCAGACCAATATCGATGTCTATATCGAGGGACACACTGACACGAAGCCTATCCACAACGCCCGTTTCGCGGACAACTGGGACTTGAGCGTCATCCGCGCCACGTCCGTCGTGCGTATCCTCACGGAAGAATATGGCGTCAGCCCGTTGCAAATCCAGCCTTGTGGCCGCGGCGAGCACATGCCTGTCGCCGATAATGAGACAGCCGAAGGTCGTGCACGCAACCGCCGCACCGAAATCATCATGGCTCCGAAGCTCGACGAACTCTATAAATTAATGAAGAATGAAGAGTGAAAAATGAAGAATGCCGTCGGCGGCGTCGGTCTCTTCACTCCTCATCCTTCATTCTTAATTCTTCATTCCGATGATAAACAAGCTAAAGCAAAAACTGAACCAGCTCTATTTCAAGGACACGTCGTTCGTCGACCTGATGACGAAGCGTATCTTCAACGTCCTGCTGGTGGCCAACCCATACGATGCGTTCATGCTCGAAGACGACGGACGTATTGATGAGAAGCTCTTCAACGAGTATATGAACCTGAGCCTCCGCTATCCGCCCCGCTTCACGCAGGTGTCCACGATGGAAGAGGCTTGGCAGAAGCTGGCGGGCATGACCTATGACCTGGTCATCTGTATGCCGGGCAGTGACAACAGCGATGCTTTCGACATCGCCCATAGCATCAAGGACCGTTATCCCGCCATCCCGCTCGTGGTGCTCACGCCGTTCTCCCACGGCATCACCGCCCGCATGGAACACGAGGACTTGAGCATCTTCGAGTATGTCTTCTGCTGGTTGGGCAACACCGACCTGCTGCTCTCCATCATCAAGCTCATCGAGGACAAGATGAACCTGGAGCATGACGTGAAAGAGGTCGGCGTGCAGATGATACTTGTCGTGGAGGATTCCATCCGTTTCTATTCATCCGTTCTTCCCAGCCTCTACCGCTTTGTGCTTGAGCAGAGCCGCGAGTTTGCCACGGAGGCGCTCAATGCCCACCAGCGCACGCTGCGTATGCGTGGCCGTCCCAAGATCGTGTTGGCCCGCACCTATGAGGAGGCTATCACGCTCTACCGGCAATACAGTGACAACATCCTGGGTGTCATCTCCGATGCGTCGTTTCCCCGTGAGGGCGAAAAAGACCCGGAAGCCGGCGCACGCCTGCTCACGGAAATCCGTGCCCATGACCCTTACATCCCCCTCATCATGGAGTCGTCGGAGAGTGCCAACTGGGAGTTTGCCCACCGCTGCGGGGCGAGCTTCGTCGACAAGAATTCCAAGAAGATGGACGTCGACCTGCGTGAGGCCGTGTCGAAGAACTTCGGTTTCGGTGATTTCGTCTTCCGTGACCCGGCTACGATGGAGGAAATCGCCCGCGTGCGCAACTTGAAAGACTTGCAACGCATCATCTTCACGGTGCCGCGCGAGTCGCTCCACTACCACATCACGCGCAACCATATCTCCCGCTGGCTCTACTCGCGTGCCATGTTTCCCGTGGCTGAATTCCTGAAGAGCATCACGTGTGACTCTTACGAGGATGTCGACGCACACCGGCAAATCATCTTTGATGCCATCGTGAAATACCGTAAGATGAAAAACCGCGGCGTCGTGGCTGAATTCATCAAGGAGCGTTTTGACAGCTATTCGAACTTTGCCCGCATCGGGGAAGGGTCGTTGGGAGGCAAAGGCCGTGGCCTGGCTTTCATCGACAACCTGGTGAAGCGTCACGTGGAGTTCGAGTCGTTTGAAAACGCCACCGTGACCATCCCCAAGACCGTCGTGCTCTGCACGGACATCTTCGACGAGTTTATGGACACGAACAATCTTTACCAGGTGGCCTTGAGCGATGTGTCGGATGCCGTCATTCTGCGCTATTTCCTTCGTGCGAAGCTGCCCGACCGGCTGATTGACGACTTCTTCGCCTTCTTCGACGCCGTGAAAGCACCCATCGCCATCCGTTCGTCGAGTCTGCTTGAAGATTCCCACTACCAGCCCTTTGCCGGAATTTATTCCACGTACATGATTCCTTACCTGGACGACAAGTATGAGATGCTCCGCATGCTGAGCGATGCCATCAAGGGTGTCTATGCGTCTGTCTATTACAAGGATAGCAAGGCTTATATGCAGGCCACGCGCAATGTCATCGACCAGGAGAAGATGGCCGTCATCTTGCAGGAAGTGGTCGGCACGCAGTATGGTGACCGTTATTATCCCACCATGTCGGGTGTGGCGCGTTCGCTCAACTATTATCCCATCGGGGAGGAGAAAGCCGAAGAGGGCATCGTGAACCTGGCGTTGGGTTTGGGCAAATACATCGTTGACGGCGGACTGACGCTGCGCGTAAGTCCTTATCATCCCAACAAAGTGCTACAGACAAGCGAACTTGAAATGGCCCTGCGCGAGACACAGACACAGTTTTATGCGCTCGACTTGAAGAACGCCGGGGAGAATTTCTCCGTCGATGACGGGTTCAACATCCTGAAGCTCCCTGTCAAGGAAGCCGAGAAGGACGGTGCGCTGACTTACATCGCTTCGACCTACGATCCCTATGACATGGTCATCCGCGACGGTATTTATCCCGGCGGACGCAAGGTCATAACGTTTGCCAATGTCCTCCAGCATGATGTGTTCCCGCTGGCGGACATCCTGCGCCTGGTGCAGCAGTATGGGCAGGGAGAGATGCGCCGTCCGGTAGAGATAGAGTTTGCTGCCAAGCTCAACAATGACCGCACGGGCACGTTCTATCTGCTCCAGATACGCCCCATCGTCGACTGTAAGGAGATGCTCGAGGAAGACCTTGCCTCCATCTCCGACGAAGACACACTTATCCGCTCGAACAACTCCCTGGGACACGGCATCATGGACGAGATGCAGGACATTGTCTATGTGAAGACCGATGGGTATTCGGCTTCGAACAACCAACTCATCGCCTATGACATCGAGAAACTCAACGACGAATTCCTGCGCGAGGGAAAGAACTACATCCTTGTCGGGCCGGGCCGCTGGGGAAGCAGCGACACGTGGCTGGGCATTCCCGTGAAGTGGCCGCACATCTCGGCTGCCCGTGTCATCGTCGAGGCCGGACTGACAAACTACCGCGTCGACCCGAGCCAGGGCACGCATTTCTTCCAGAACCTGACTTCCTTCGGCGTGGGTTATTTCACGGTCAATGCTTATCGTAACGATGGTGTGTACAACCAAGCCTACCTGGACTCCCTGCCGGCTGTGCACGAGACGAAGTTTCTCCGTCATGTACATTTCGACCGTCCGCTCATCGTGAAGATGGACGGGAAGAAGAATCTGGGCGTGGTGATGATGCCTAAAGACTGACGACGATGAACGCTTGTGAACTTGTCATGCTGGGCACGGGCAATGCGCTCGTCACCCGCTGTTACAATACTTGTTTTGTCATGCAGACTCCCGGCGCGCGCCTCTTGGTTGACGCCGGGGGTGGCAATGGCGTCCTGCGCCAACTGGAACTGGCCGGCATCACGCCGGACAGCTTGTCGGCCCTGTACTTGACGCATGCCCATACGGACCATGTCCTGGGTGCCGTGTGGGTGGTGCGTGCCATCGCGCAACGGATGTGTGCCGGACAGCACGGCGGCACGTTCCATGTCTACGGCCATGACCGTGTCCTGCATGTGCTTGACACCATCTGTCGGCTGACACTTCCCGCCAAGGTGACGTCGTGCATCGGCGAGCGTATCCTTTTCCATGAAGTAAAGGACGGCGACTGCGTGCACATCGGCGATGTGGAGTTGCTATGCTTCGACATCCGTTCCACCAAAGAGAAGCAATTCGGTTTTCGGGCCACTTTGCCCGACAGCCGCACGTTGGTCTGCCTGGGCGACGAGCCTTACAACGAGGCTTGCCGCGCTTATGTCGAGGGAGCAGACTGGTTGCTGTCCGAAGCCTTCTGCCTCTATCGTGACCGTGGCACATTCAAGCCCTATGAGAAGCATCACAGCACGGCACTCGATGCCGGTCGCCTGGCCGGACTGCTTGGTGTGAAAAACCTCTTGCTCTACCATACCGAAGACACCGATTTGCCCCATCGCAAGACGCTCTACACGGCCGAGGCTGCACAGGCTTTCAGCGGATGTGTCTTCGTACCGGATGATTTGGAGAGGGTGGAGGTTAGTTAAATTGATTTTTTTAGTTATTAATATAAAATTGGATGTTATATGAGTAAAAAGAGAGAACAAGTATTTCACTATCCAGAAGATTGTGAATATTATGTAACTTCAATGGATAAGCTAAATGAAGAAGTTCGGATGCAGTTGGAGGTGGATGGAAAATGTTTTCGTAAGCATTATGTCGTTGAATATCGAGGAAGACATTTAGCTGATTGGATGGTTAATGAATTCTTTTTTAAGATTAGTAGTCAGCTGGCCCGTGTTATTTATAGTCTTGTAGATATTTCAGATGAGGATGATTGGAGTGTGTTGGAGGAAGGCATTAAACTTGGCTGGCAATTTCGTTATTTGGCATTAAATAAGGATAGCATAGAAGATGCTGTATTTAATCGTATTGCGCCGATAATGAAACAAATGCAGGAAAATGATGATGGCTTTTTGGGGGCATTGTACATAGAAATGGAGGAAGGCTATTGTTATTATAATGTAGTTCCTCAATCAGAGACAGATAAAGATGTTTTTTGGGAGTATTTTGAAACGATTACAAAGGAAGCCCGAAAACTAACCTACTACATTATTCATCAGAAGGGATTTTCAGAGATGATGGATGGGCAAAGCACGCATGATTTCTTTTTTTATGATAACCTTTCGTTATTTGAGTTACCTTTGAAGGAATTTGAACTATCGGATGACGATAAAAATCAGTTATTGGAAACAGGTGAACTTACATATAAAATACGGCTTTATAGTGATGATTATAGCGATGGTTATGAACTTTTGGAAATTGTTGATGATCCTTTTTCTATAGGCGATATATGTGTGTTTAGCTATGGCATATTCCTTTGGGGGCATGTGAGTGAGTGGGTATGTGGTTTAGCTAATACAATGGATGGTCTCATATCCTATGGTGACCATATAGATAGTTACGACTTGGAGAAGAAAGCACCTACACTTTATATGCTTTTGCAGAATGCTCGGCAGAAACGGTTGGATTGTGGTGCTTTGTTTCTGATACCAGGAAAATCGTTCTTTTTATGTCAATATTCGCCAGATTTGTCTGACGCAGAACAAGAGAAACTGCATAGAAATTGTCGTCAAACAGTCTACCGTGCAATGGATGAAGCAGAACGTTACAGTGAGCATTTGGTGTTGACACGTCGGAAAGAAGAAAAACGCAAAGATGATTCTTCTTCAGGATTTATCGGACGTTATACCCTAATGGAGTGCATCCGTACTTTATTGTCTTAAGTCTTAACGATATAAAAAACAGTTATATGATAGATGAAGATTACGAAGAAAGAGAAGACTATGTTCCGGATGAAGAGGAACAGGATATGGAAGAAGCATATTCGGAAGTCGATGAACAAAAAGATGAAGATGCTTACAATGTAGTGAAACATATAGATGACGATCAAGTTTCAACCATAAACTTTGTAGGTAAAGGGTGGGATTGCACTTGTTACGGTAGTTGTTTGTGCAAACACTACGCTCCGAAGAGTGAGAATGATGATGATTGCCGTTATTGCGGTCATCATATAAGCGACCATACACCACGCTAATTCTATTTTTTCTATGACCTATTGTGTTAGTCCATCACAGCATTTCCCCTCCCCCCCCCTCGGCAACTGGGTTATTAGGAGGTGTTAGTCGCGATGATGAGACTATCATGATGGGGAACGTGGGGCTGACAATTTTCAAACGGAGTCCGCCGTCGACATCGTAACGCCTCCCTTTCCGATGGTGAGATCATGACCATCCTGATTGTGTTTCATTTTGGCACGTTCGCCAACTTCAAGCACTACTACCTGCATTATATCAGGGTACATCTGCATCAGGATTTTCCGGATGCGGTATCCTATAACAGATTTGTAGAACTTAAAAGTTGATTATTGGATGATTGTTATAACCGTCTTACTATCGCGATTCACTTTCTCTCACTATCGCGATTATGAAGTGCTCACTATCGTGAACATGAGAGGGAGTGAATCGCGATAGTGAGACAGTGTTGGTAATGAATATGAAGAAGAAAGCCTTTGGCCTGTCGGGTTAAAGTATGAATTTAGGGCTGACCTCGTAATTGAAGTCAGCCCTTAGTCTATAACTATTTAACTACGCGTGTGAAATGTAAGCGGAGCGGAGCTTCCAGCATAACCGGTTTGTTGGCATAGCTAAGAAACATGTCATAAATGTCTTCTAAGAAGTCGGTCGGTTCGTAATCGTAGATAGTACATTCCAAGGTTTCTGTGTTACCTTCGCGGAGGATACGGAAACCGACCACGGCTTTACGATTGCTTATGTTTTTGGCCGAGAAATTGACGTTAACCTGTTCAAACTCCAGGACTGTGATGTTGGCAGTCGTGAGCGGATATCCACCGACCTCTTCATACTTTTCATTTCGTTCTCCTTGGTAGGTCACGGAGCAGGCGGAATCGAAATAATTCTTTAAGTCGCCTTGGATTTTGGGAGTGAATGTATAGTGTTCATAACTGTTTCCAGTGAACGTTATTTGGTCTTCGGAAGAACCTTTGGGAAAGTTTGAAGTGTCAACATACCAGTTTGTCGCCCACCATTCTTGATTGACTATTGATTTGAAAGCCCATGTCCCGGAGATGTTGTACGGACCTTGCACCGTGATGGCGATTGTCGGGTTGCTACCCAACGTATAGCCGACCTTTTCTGCCAGGCGTAGCACCAGTCTGTCTTTTCCTTCCTCTTTCTTGAGGAACTTTATTGATACGGTTCCTTCGTTTTTGTTGCGCGGTACGGTGGCTGCATGCTTCCCGACAAATTCGTAATGGACACCTTCTACAGCCGTGGACGACGGGTCTGCTTCTACCTCAAAGTCGGTCGCTTCTTTGACTCTGTATGTTGAGCCGTCAAGCTTTTCCAGGCGGATTTTGAAGTCAGACTGCATGGTGAGCAAATCGGCCTTGGTCGTAAAGGAAACGATGGTGGCGTTTTTGCCCATGAGTTCGATGGTCGTATAATTAATCAGTCCCATGTGGAAGCCTTTCGGGGCAGCGTTACGGTTGAGATTCAGTGTGAGTTCTGTGCTGTTTTCTCCGATTTCGCCTTCCGGCCGGGTGATTGTTATGGTCGCTTCACTTTCGCCGGCTTTGAGGAGGAATGAATTGGCAGACAGTATGTAGTCTGCATTTTCATTGGCATTTTCGTATATAAAGAAAGGAATCTCTGTGTCGGCGGATACGGGTGCGTCGGCTATCAGCTTCACTTCAATACTGCCTTTGGCTAGCGAGTAGTGAGTCTTTTCGATGTTGATTTGTGGTAGTGTGGATGATTGCGGGTCGTCAGACGAACAAGCGGCCAGGAAAAAGAGGCCACACATCCATAGGAGATATGTTAACTGTTTCATAAGGCACTGTTGTTTGTTGCTTGGTTGAGGCTTTGTTCATACTCTTGCCGGATGGCATCCACCTGGGCCGATTCTTCGGCTGTGAGGAGCACAGGGTCGGGCAGCTTGTAGTATTGTGAACTGGTTGAAGCTTCCGTGCGAGGCGGCAGTTCGTCGATTTCCTCGCAGGAGGTGAACAGGAAAGCACTTGTGCAAAGGCTTCCTGCTAATATAAATCGTGCAAAGGGTTTCATTATGGATAACATTTTGTTTTTTATTATTGGCTTATCAAGTTCGTATATCCCGGATTTTGTTTTAGTCCGTCCACAATACGGAGGTCGTTGAGTGGAATCGGGAATGTGTACATAAAGGACTGAGTCGTATATTTCCGATTGTTGTAGGATGTCCAGAACTCAGGTGTGCCGTTACGTTTCATTTCAAAGAAACGGTCGCTTTCCAAAAAGAATTCTTTTCTGCGTTCGCTCAGGATGAGGCCTAGCAGCGGGGTCAATGGGTTGCCTTCAGCATCCACCTTGATGATTTCCAAGGATGAGAGGGGCGGTAAGTTGTCCATTGTCAAGTCAGTGTATCCTTCGATGCGGTGTCTGCGCAGGTTGTTGATGCTCTTCAATGCTTCATCCTGTCGGCAGAGGTGGTAAAGGCATTCGGCTTCGATAAGAACAAATTCGGCACTGCGCATGCCGCAGAAAAATGTCTTGATGGCTTGCCGCTTGTTGTTGAACCAAAGTGCATAACGTACGTCCTTGGCGCGTTCTTCTTCAGGGAACAAGCTTAGCAGGCGGTTGCTTACAGGGCGGAATTGCACTGTTGTCGACGATGCCCCCAATTCGCTGCTGCTGGATGCCGTATTGCTCCGGTAGGCTTTCAGCAGTTGGTTTCCGGCCAGGTCATTGGCGGTGGTCATCATGGTTTTATAGGCTTCGCCTTGCACCAACGGATATTTCTTTTCCAGTTCCTGGGCGAGAGGCAAGGCTCGCGACCACTGTTCGCTCCAGAAATAAAGACGTGCCAGATAGCCTTTGCACACATCTTCGGTGAAGCGGTAGATGTCGTCCGTGTTGTGGTAGCCGATGGCTTTTTGCAAGTCGTCTTCTATCTGGTCGATGGTCTCTTGGAGCGTGTTGCGCAGCGGTTCGGCTTCCATGTCGAAGACTGTCACAAGGGGGACTCCTTGTTGGGTGGCAAGTTGTCCGGCCTGAGGTGGTTCGCAGTACATGCGCATCAGTTGATAGTAGGCCACGGCACGCAGGGCATGTGCTGTCGCCCTGACTTTGCCAGCCATATCCGTGCCGTCTTCCTCCATTTCGTTGAGCACCAGGTTGCAGTCACGGATGACTGCATATAAATCACGGTAATAGTACTCGTTATTGGACGAACCAGCGATATTGCCTACATAAGTAACAAGAGTGCTGCCTCCTTGTTCGGTCAAGCAGGTTTCAAAGTCATCTCCACATCCGGCATCCCAGACAAGGGTTTGCGAGGCATTGCCCACAAGGAGCCTGTCGTTGCCGACGTCAATCTTGTTCAGATGGTTGTGCAGCAGGGCTGAAAACTCTTCAGCCGTTTTGGGGATGGTTCGCCCATAAGGCTTGATGTCTAAATAGTTTGTGCAGGAAAGGCTGCTGAGAGCCATTGTCGCACAGAGTAATAGATGTATAGCTTTCATAAAGTTTCTTTGTTTTTAAAATCCGACAGATACGCCCATGGTGTAGGTGCGTGGTATGGGATAGACAGCTCCCGGAGTTTCTGGGTCAATGCCCGAATAATTGGTGATAGTAAGCAAATTGTTGACCGTGAACGAAACAGACAAGGAACTGATGGGAGTACGTTTCATCCATTTGCCTCCGAAGTTGTAGTTGACCATTAAGGAATTGAGTTTGAAGTATGATACATTTTCCATCATGGACGCCCGCGTGATGTGGCGACTTGTAATCATGTAGTTATTCAATCCCAAATAATCTCCGTAAGCGTCGATGATGCGAGGTTTCCCATCGGTGATGGGGTTGTCGGGTGTCCAACGATGGCTGGCATCTTTTGATACATTCAAATGGTTCGAATAGAGATCGTTGTCCTGAGTCGGAATATCCTCTATTTTGTTTCCTTCGACCTCCCTGTAATCGGCAGGCGACTCTATGTTGTTCACAATCTTGCCATTGATGGAGTAAGAACCTCCCAAGCTCAGACTGACTCCTTTGTAGCCCACAGTGATGGAATATCCACCGTTTGTGGGTGCTGTCGAAGTGCCTAAGTAGAATGCATAGTTTTCAGCAATAGCACGGTCGGAGGCACTTTGCATGACTACATCAGGACGTACTTCGTAGGTGTAGATGCCATATTTAGGGTCTATTCCCTGTACTTTTCCACTGATGATTAAGTTCAACGGATAGCCTACATAGGTTGTTCCCCAAATGGATGGATTGGAGTAATCATATTCTAAGAGCTTGTTTCGGTTGTAGGAGATGTTGGCAGTGGCCGACAGTTTCCAATCTTTGGTATTCAAGATATGCCCTGTAATGCTTAGTTCTGCTCCTTGGTTCAACAGTTTCGAAGTGTTGAAACTTTGTGTGCTGAACCCTGTCGTGTAGGGAACAGTGACAGATGTTACGGCATCACTGGTGCGGCGGTCATAGATTTCGCCAGACAGGCGCAGGCGGTCATCGAAGAAGCCGATTTCGAGGCCTAGCTTCATGTCGCGGGTCTTTTCCCAGCGCAAGTTGGGGTTGGGGGCATTTTTGATGCTGCCGATGCGGAAGTTTTCGAAGTCCGTACGGCGGAAGCTGGATTCATAATCCATCACCAACTGTGGATAGACGCTCTTGTTGATGTTGCCGGTATAACCGAAGGCGGCACGCAGGCTCAGGCTGCTCAGGATGGGTTTCAGCGGCTCCATGAAGGGTTCTTGGCTGATGTTCCATCCCAAGCCCAGCGAGCCGGTCGGGTTGAACTGTTCGTCACTGCCGAAATTGTTCGAACCGTCGGTGCGGGCTGTCAAACTCAGGATATAGCGTTCTTTCAGTACGTAGTCCAACGAGAAGTAGAATGAAGCAAAGGCATCCTCCAGGATGCTTTGTCCAGAAAGTCCGTCCATGATGGAAGCGTATGAGAGCATGTCTCCGTATTCCAGTTTGTCGCCTTCCGGGAAAACTGGCATGGCCGAGTTGCCTGACACGGGGTCATAGCCGTAGCGTTTCTCGTAGATGCTCTTGGAATATTGGCCACGTATTTCAGCACCACCCAGCAGACTGATGTAGTGGTCGTCGGCGAATGTGGTGAAATAGTGTAACTGCCCACGCAGGTTGTAGTTGGTGTTGTAGGCGGAGTTTTGCAGGATAGAACCATATTTTCTTTCGGACTTGATGTTACTCCCTTCAAATCGGCGATCTGTCCAAGCTGCATAGGTGTTTGCTCCGTTGATATTGTCGCTCGAATTGGTGACATAACCGAAAGAAGCCAGTCCTTCAAAAGACAGGTTGTCGAGTATGTTCACTGTCAGGTTGGCAATCAGTGAGGACGAGAAGTTCTTGGTCTTGTTGGAGGTCTCATTGATTTCCCGCATGATGTTGAATCCTTCAGCTGGTAAAGGGATTTCATAGGAGCCGTTGATTAAGGCTAGATTGAAATAGGTGTTATCTGCAGCATAGGAGCCATCTTCGTTGTAGACCCGTTCGTAGGGATTGGCGAAGTAGGCATAGGTGTACGGGTTGACGTCTGCTGAGGGTGAGTTGGCTTCCTGCATGGCCATGTCGAATGAAAAGCCCAGCTTCACGCGCTTGTTGGGCTTGATGTCCAGTTTGGCGCTTACGTTGTAACGGTCGTAATCCGTTTTCTTTTGCAGGCCATTGTTTTGGCTGTAGCCCAAGGACACGTAGTAGGTGCTCTTTTCCGAACCGCCTGACAGGGACAGGTAGTGGTTTTGAGAAACGGAGTTTTGGAAAAGTTCTTCAAACCAGTCTGTGCTGTGCCTGCCCAACCGGGCGATTTCGGCATCCTGTTCCTCTTTGGTCATTCCGGCATATTGGCCATAGCCCGAACGAATCATGCCCACGATGCCCACAACCGGGTAACGGACGTTGGTGGTGGCATGGTCGGCAAAGCGTTGTGCCGAGAATTCATCCCACAGCTCTTGTTCCCAGGCCAGTTTTTGCTGGGAATTCATCAAGCCGGCATCCCGCGACGGAGCCGTTACGACCGAGACGTTGGCCGAATAGTTGAGGCGCATCTTTCCTTCCTGGCCGCGCTTGGTGGTGACCACGATGACACCTCCGGCAGCCCGTGAGCCATAGATGGCGGCAGCCGAAGCATCCTTCAGCACGGTGACAGACTCAATGTCGTTGGGGTTGATTCCGGAGATGCCGTTGCTGAAGATGTTGTTGAAGTTTCCGGCGCGGATTTCGTTGCTGGAAATGGTCGGGATGTCGTGTTGCAAGGGTACGCCGTCAACCACCCATAACGGGTCAGCATTTCCGGTGATGGTGTTTGTTCCGCGGATGCGCACTTTGGCCGTTTCGCCCGGTCGTCCGGACACAGCTTTGATGTCGACACCGGCGATTTTGCCTTGCAGCAGCATGTCGATGTTGGCAGTCGGTGTCCCTCGAAGGTCTTCGGCAGATAGGGTGGTCAGCGAGCCGGTCGTGCGGTTCTTGGTCGTACGCGAGTAACCGGTGATGACCACTTGGCCGAGTTCTGAGTACGATTCCGTCAACATGATGTTGCCGGTGACAGGTTTGGTCACGCGGATGGAATGGGGATTCATGCCCAAGTAGTGGATTTCTACCAGCGCATTGGGCAGAACCTTGATGGAAACTTCGCCGTTTTCATTTGATTGGGCGACAGGTTTGCCATCGACTTTTACAGTAGCTCCCGGCAAAGGTGTGCTGTGGTTGTCCACGATTACGACTTTCACGAGAATGCCTTCTTGCCTTTTCCCGTAGGATTCTTGAGCGGACAATCCGGCGATGGCCAGACTGCAACACACGAACATGGGTGTTCTTAAGGATGTTAAACTCATAAGCTCTCTCTGTTTTTATTGGTGATTAATAATGTTTATGTCTCTGCGTGAGGCATGCAACAGATGCTCCACGAAATAGTAGCGAATCAGGTTTATGTAATATTCATCCATGACGCCGTGGTCTTTTCCAGGCAGGACAAACATGTCGAAGCGCTTGTTTGCCTTGATGAGCGCATGGGCCAGGCGGTAGGTCGATGAAGGAGGCACGTTCTTGTCCACATCGCCGGTGATGAGCAGCAAGTCGCCCTTCAGGTTTGCGGCCAGTTCCATGTTGGTCGGAATCTTGGAGGTGAAGACCGTGCGGCGGGTCACGCTGTCTTGTCGGGCTTCCACGCCGTGGAAGATTTCTCCCCACCACTGGATGTAGATGTTGTTGTCGTGGTTGCCGGAAGCTGCCACGCCCACTTTGAAAAAGTCCGGATAGGTCAGCATGGCGGCCACCGTCTGGAATCCTCCGCCTGAATGTCCGTAGATACCCACCCGGTCGAGGTCGATGTATGGGTGGGTTTGGGCCAGCTCTTCAATGACGTGCTTGGTGTCGGCCAGCGGATAATCGCGCAGGTTGCCGTAACCGTAGCAGTAGAAGTCCCGTCCGCGCAGGGGCGAACTGCCGCGCGGTGCTACGTTGATGACGATGAATCCCAGTTCGGCCAGTGACTGGTTGCCGTTGTCGTCGATGACGAACGACAGAGGTATCTGGTCGTCTTGCGGTCCGGGATAGACATTGGTTATCAGCGGATACTTGCGTCCGGGGTCAAGGTCTGAGGGCAAGTACATGATTCCGTATAAATCAGTTTGGCCGTCGGCTGCCTTCAACTTCAGCAACACAGGAGGACGCCAGCCGGCTGCAAGCAGTGCCGTGCCGTCGGCTTCTTCCACTAAGTGGCTGCGCGACGGGTGTTCGACGGAGAGCGCGCGAGTGACAGGCAGGCAGTCGACACGTGAATACTTGTCTACGGCATACCGTCCGTCCGGCGAAAGACTGAGTTCGTGATTTCCGTTTCCCGGCGTCAGCAAGGTCTGTTTCTTCCCGTCGAGCGAGGCTTTATAATAAAAGGTATAATAAGGGTTGATGCCCGGTTCGTTGCCATAGCCGGCAAAGACAATCTCGTTTCTTGCCGAGTCGATTCTGACGATGTTTCCCGCCACCAGCTGGTCGCCTTGGGTCACGCGGTTGAGCAGGCGGCCCTGGCTGTCGTAGAGGTAATAATGGCCCTTTCCGGTCCGTTCAGACCACCACAGGATGCGTTTGCCTCCAGGCAGCACGCGGTAGCCGGACAATGTCAGGTTGATGTGCGGGCTGACCGTTTCCGAGATGACTTCGGTTACGGTGCCTTCAGCCACATTCACCCGGCATAAGTCCAGGCTGTTGGCCCGGCGGTTGCGGCGGGTGAAGTAGAGGGCTTCGTTCGAGCGATAAGTCCCCAGGTCGACTTCTTGGTCGGGATACTTGTCGATGGGCAACAGACGGCCTTCCCCCTTGTCTGCGTCATACCAGAACAGGCGATAACGGTTTACGCCGGCATCTCCGGGCATAGGCATCTTGAAGGTGTTCGTGCGCGGCCGTCCGGGCGTGAGCGAGTTGATGAGGCTGAGCTCCTGCACTTCGCTCTGGTCTTTCAGCAGGTAGAGATAGCGGTGTCCGAGCCAGAAACCACGCGAGTGGGAGGGCAGCGTGTCGTTGGCAAAGCGGTAGGTGTAAGAGGCATTTTCCTTGCCGTCAGTGGTCACCTGTTTCACTTGTCCGGTGCGGTTGTCACGGACAAACAGGTTGTAGCCGCTTCCCATCATCGTGAAGGCTGAGTCGGGAGAATGGTAATTCCCGCTGAAGGTTACTTCATGGCCGGAAAGTGATGCTGGTTGGTCGGTAAGGGACAATGTACCCTTGCGGATGTCGCAGACCAATGTCTTTTGGCCGTGGCTTATGTAGAATCGGTCTGTATGTCCGTCCCGGAAACTTAGTCCGGAGAGGTGGAAGGCCTTACTGTCAAGCGTGTCTCCGGTCAGCTGGGCATAGCGGTTTATGAAGCCTTCAATGTCTTTGACCAACGGCGTTTTGCGTCCGGTGCGGGCATCGAAGAGATAGTAAGTGTTGGTGTCGCCTTGCTTCACATCGTAGTAGAAGCAGGATGTTCCCTTAATCCAGTTCGGGTAGACAGAGCGTCCGCTCATGCAGGGTTCGAGGGAAGAAGCCGACAGCTTTTCGACTTTTTCCCAATCGACAGTCTGGCCGTTGGCCATGAGCAGACTGAGGACAAAGGTCCCCAGCATGGTGAGAAATGGTTTCATTGTTTGTAATTCATTGCTGAGCGCACGGCAGCCTCTGCGTCGATGACTCCCGTCACGGAGAGTCCTTCTTGCTGTGGATGGCGTGCTGTTTGGATAAGGATTCGTTTGATGTCGGCAGCTTTGAGCTTGGGGAAGTAAGCACGGAGCATGGCCGCCACTCCGCTGACAATCGGTGCGGAGATGCTGGTCCCGTCGACCGGGGCATATTCGTTGTCCGGCATCACGGTCGTGATAGTTTCACCCGGGGCGAGTACGTCCACATGCGTCGCCCCATAATTGGAAAACGAGGACAGTCTCCCCTGTGCGTCTGATGCCCCTACGCGGAGAAAGTTGTCGAAGCGCTTGCCTTTCTTGTCGATGGCTGATGGAAAATAGGCGACGGAGTCCACATTGAGGTGGTTGTTTCCGGCTGCCTGGATGATAAGCACGTCCTTGGAGGCCGCATAAGCGATGGCTTCGTTCACCATGCCGGCTTGTGGCGAAGTGTATTTGCCCAGGCTCATGTTGATGACTTTGGCTCCATTGTCCACGGCATAGCGGATGGCAGAGGCTACGTCTTTGTCGTATTCATCCCCGTCGGCCGCGGCACGTAGAATCATCAGCCGTGCCTTCGGGTACACGCCGGCGGCCTCCGGGTGTCCGATGCCTTGTCCGGCGATTGCGCCAGCCACGCCTGTACCGTGCTCGCAACCTTCTGTTTGCAGGGTCGCGTTGCCGTAGAAGCGGTGGAGCGGATTGTCCGGTTCATTGTCGATGAGCAGATGCTTGTCCGGGTCTTTCTCGATTCCGCGCAGGCGCGTTTTCATGAGTTCGAGTTGATCGTCATTCTTCTTGACCAGTTGTTCCCAGCGTTGTGACTTGTCTGCCTGGTAGAAGTCGGCCAGCAGGGTGTTGCATGCAGCCGCCCAGGTGTCGTCGGGCATAGGGAGCAACATCATTCCTCTGATTGTCAGCGTGTCTTTGCTTATATCCGGCATCTGTCCCAGAGCTGAGTCCAGGTAATGATAGGCTTGGTGTTTCATGGCGGTGTAGTTTGTGTACTTGATATAGTTCACAATGCCCGCCTTTTTCTTCATTTCTTCGTAGTATGCAAATTCTTTGGGATTTTCCACGGACGAACTGTCCGCATTTTTGTATTTGGGGTAGAGCCGTTTGAACTCTCTGTATTCTTCTGTCCCGGCAGAAGTCATGTTGAATGTCCCGTCTGTTGTCCCCAGGAAGTTCCATCCGTGCAGGTCGTCGACGTATCCGTTCTTGTCGTCGTCACGTCCGTTCATTTTTTCCTTCGGATTGTTCCAAAATGCAGGCCGTAGGTTTACGGATGTTGTGTCGACTCCCGAATCAATGATTCCCACGATGATTTCTTTGGCTTTGTGCCTGGGGTGTTTGGCCAGCAGATGGAGGGCCTCGTCCGAGCGTACGCCTTGGAGCGAATCGGTGTAGTGTTTGTGCCACCCCGGAGGAGGTGCTTGTGCACATAGGACGCCGGAAATTGCCAGCAGACAAACGAATGGAATAACTCTTCTATACATAATAAATATACTAAATAAAAAACTCTACTTTACTAAACCAAATGCAGCAGAATTCGGGGGGATTCGTACCGGGGAGATGGTTTGAATATAAACGGGACAGTGCGTCTTGAAATCTGCAATGATGCGAAGATACACAGAATATTTAAAGAAACAAGTTTTTATTGAATAAATTGATAATAAAATGATTAAAAACTTATTTTGTATTTTCGGTTTTCTGCTGAACGATGATGTGAAAATGACAGGAAAACATCTTTTGTCCCGACATAAAATGCGGAAAATGGGATGTTAGGCTGACATACATGGACGGATTTCGGGAACAACCGGAGAAAAACGAGCCCTGAAAATCGTATGATTATGCAAAAGAAAAGGAGGAAATGAATGCGGACTGCATGAAAACACGGCCCTGGCTGCGTTGGGATACCTCTTTGCGGGAGCAAGACTTCCTTTGCAGGCGAGGACGGAAAGGAATCGGCCCGTGTCCGGAAAGGAATCCCCGCCGGCTTACCCTTCTTTCCGACCGTGGAAACTGTGTGTACAGCCCGGACGAAGCGGTTGCCGGAGGCTGGTTGGGTCTTTTTCTTGCGCGGGGAAGACCTGTCTTTGTGTTTCTGAAAGGGCGTAATGGATGGCTAAAGATGGCCGGATGCCGTTTGGTTCATGTTCTTTTGAGGAGAAATGGAGAGGATGTCTGGCAATGTGTATTTTACCTAAAGCCTGAGAATGGCCTTCTCCTGCACCGATGTGCGTTCCGGCCCGAAAAACGGCGATTTCAGAAGCCTTCGTTTGTCAGATTGACAAAATGTCATAGGACAGACAGGAGTCGGAACGAATCTGGATGGAAAATCATTGTGAATAGACGCAATCGACCTACCTGGCAGACATACAAAACGTGTTCTCAAACAAGCCCGTGCTGGGATATTTTTTCTGAAACCCCTATCTTTGTCTGTTTTAAGGGAAAGTTGTACCTTTCCGCTTTTATAAACAGAAAAAACATGGACGAACAATTTATACCGATTATAGAAAAAGCGCTGGGGCTGACAGCCCGGCAGGTGCGCAACACGCTGAAACTGCTCGACGAAGGGGCTACCATCCCTTTCATCAGCCGCTACCGGAAGGAAGCGACCGGTTCGCTTGACGAGGTGAAAGTGGGCGAAGTGAGCGATTGGAACGAACGGTTGAAAGAACTGGTCAAGCGCAAAGCAACCATCGTGACCGCCATCGAGGGGCAAGGAAAAATGACTGACGAACTGCGGAAACGTATCCAACAGTGTTGGGACGCGACGGAACTGGAAGACCTTTATTTGCCCTACAAGCCGAAGCGTAAGACCCGAGCCGAGGCGGCCCGGCAGAAAGGACTGGAACCCCTGGCCGTGATGTTGCTCATGCAGCGTGAGAACAGGCTGGAAGAGCGGGTGCGGGCTTTCGTGAAAGGCGATGTGAAAGACGTGGACGACGCGCTGAAAGGCGCCCGCGACATCCTGGCCGAGCAGGTGAGCGAAGACGAACGGGCGCGCGGGACGGTGCGGGCACAGTTTGCCCGCCGGGCCGTGATTACGGCCAAGGTGGTGAAGGGCAAGGAGGAAGAAGCTGCGAAGTTTCACGATTATTTCGATTTCAGTGAACCCCTGAAGCGTTGTTCTTCCCACCGTCTGCTGGCCATTCGCCGGGGCGAGGCCGAGGGTTTCCTGAAGGTGAACATCGCGCCGACCGACGACACCGAAGCGCTGGAACGCCTGGAGCGTCAGTTTGTCCGTGCGCGTAACGCTTGCGGGGAGCAGGTGGCTGCGGCTGTGACTGATGCTTACAAACGCCTGCTGAAACCTTCCATCGAGACAGAGTTTGCAGCCGGGAGCAAGCAGCGGGCTGACGAAGAAGCCATTCGTGTGTTTGCGGCCAACCTGCGCCAGCTCCTGTTGGCACCGCCGTTGGGTCAGAAACGCGTGCTGGCCATCGACCCGGGCTACCGGACGGGATGCAAGGTCGTGTGCCTCGATGCGCAGGGCGGACTGTTGCACAATGAGACCATTTATCCTCATCCCCCGCGCAACGAGCGGGCACAAGCCGCGCGCAAACTCACGGCCCTGGTCGAACAATATGCCATCGAGGCCATCGCCATCGGCAACGGGACGGCAGGCCGCGAGACGGAAGAGTTCGTGTCCGGCCTGGCATATCCGCGCCGGGTGCAGGCCTTCGTGGTGAGTGAAGACGGGGCTTCCGTCTACTCTGCGTCGAAGACGGCGCGTGAGGAGTTTCCCGACTATGATGTCACGGTGCGGGGAGCTGTGTCCATCGGGCGCCGGCTGATGGACCCGCTGGCCGAGCTGGTGAAGATTGACCCGAAATCCATCGGCGTGGGGCAATACCAGCACGACGTAGACCAGGTTGCTCTGAAAAAGTCGCTTGACCAGACGGTGGTAAACTGTGTGAATCTGGTGGGTGTGGATGTGAACACGGCAAGCAAGCACCTGCTCACTTACGTTTCCGGCCTGGGACCGCAACTGGCCCAGAACATCGTGGACTACCGTGCCGAGCACGGCCCTTTCACTTCGCGCCGTGAACTCCTTCAAGTGCCCCGCATGGGGGCAAAGGCTTTTGAGCAATGTGCCGGCTTCTTGCGCATTGCCCAAGGGACGAACCCGCTGGACAATACGGCTGTTCATCCGGAGAGCTATCCGCTGGTGGAGCGTATGGCCTCCGACATGCACTGCACGGTCGACAAGCTGGTCGCAGACAAGGAACTGCGTGCCGGTATCTGCCTGGAGCGTTACGTGACGGAGAACGTGGGGATGCCCACCCTGACCGACATCATGCAGGAGCTTGATAAGCCCGGGCGCGACCGCCGGGAGTCCATCCAGGTGTTTTCCTTTGACCCCACAGTGCGCACGTTGGCTGATTTGCATGAAGGGATGGAGTTGCCGGGCATCGTGACGAACATCACGAACTTCGGCTGCTTTGTCGACGTAGGCATCAAGGAAAACGGGCTGGTGCATTGCTCCCAACTGGCCGACCGCTATGTGGCTGACCCCACAGAAGTGGTCCGTATCCACCAGCATGTGCGGGTGAAGGTGCTTGCCGTCGACGCCGAACGCAAACGCCTCTCGCTGTCAATGAAAGGAGTGGGAAAGAAATGAAGAATGAAGAGTGAATAATGAAGAATAGCCTTGCGGCATATGGAACTATATGCACTCTTCACTTTTCATTCTTCATTTCCTCCAGCAGGCCTGTACAAGCGTCTTCGAGAATGTCGAGCACATTCTCGAAACCGGATGCGCCGCCATAATACGGGTCGGGCACGTAGTCGACCACCTTTAGGCGGCAATAGTCGGCCATGCGGCGTATTTTCTGTTCTTCCTCGATGCCGGGAGCACGGTCGCGCAGGTCGTCGATGTTGCGGTCATCCATGCCGATGATGAGGTCAAAGTCATAGAAGTCGTCTGTCGTCACGGGACGGGAGCGATGGGTGAGCGTGTAGCCTCTCCGTGCGGCATGGGCCCGCATGCGCGGGTCGGGCAGTTCGCCCTGGTGGTAACTCAGGATACCCGCGGAGTCCACGCGGATGTCCTTTTCTAATCCGGCACGACGGATGAGTGTGCGCATGATTTCTTCGGCTGCCGACGAGCGGCAGATATTTCCTAAACAGACAAAAAGTATATTCATTCGTTTATTGCTTTAAGTCGGGTCTACGTCATAATATACCACCAGCGAACGGAAGCGTTCGTCTTCGATGAGCTGGCGTTGGACAGATAGCAGGTAGTCGCGTACCTTCGTTCCCGACATGTTCAAGTCCAGTTTGATTACGATTTTCTTGATGAAGAGCATCTGGATGCGGCCCACGGGCGGCTTGTCCGGGCCCAGCACCTTGTCGCCGAAAGCCGTGCGCAGCCAGGCGGCGAGCGTGTCGGCTGCCTGAGTGACCACGTCTTCCTTGCGGTGTTTCAAGTAGACATAGATGAAGCGGCAGAAAGGCGGGTAGTGGAAGAGTTTGCGTTCGGCTGTCTGGTCTTCATACATTTGCTTGTAGTCGTTGGTGACCACTTGGTGGATGACCGGCAGGTCGGGCGATTTGGTCTGGAGGATGACCAGTCCGCGCTTGTCGCGCCGTCCGGCACGCCCCGCCACTTGCGCCATGAGTTGGAAGGCGCGTTCGTGGGCGCGGAAGTCCGGATAGTTGAGCATGTTGTCGGCATTGAGGATGCCCACGACGCTCACATGGTCGAAGTCCAGTCCCTTGCTCACCATCTGCGTGCCGATGAGGATATGCGTTTTGCCGGCTTCGAAGTCGGCGATGATGCGTTCGTAAGCCGAGCGGCTGCGCGTCGTGTCGAGATCCATGCGTGCCACTTTGGCGTCGGGGAAAATCTCTCGGATGTTGTCTTCAATCTTTTCCGTGCCGAATCCCCGGTTCACCAGTTCCACGCTGCCGCAAGCCGGACAGGAGCGGGGGACGGCATACGTGTAGCCGCAGTAGTGGCATGTCAGTTGGTTCAGTCCTTTGTGGTAGGTGAGACTGACGTCGCAGTTCTTGCACTTCGGCACCCACCCGCACACCTTGCACTCGATCATCGGGGCGAATCCGCGCCGGTTCTGGAAGAGGATGGCCTGTTCGTGGCGTTCCAGAGCTTGCCGCACGGCAGCCAGCAGTTCGGGTGAGAACGGGCCGTTCATCATCTTCTTTCGAGCCAGTTCCTTGATGTCGACAATGCGTATCTCTGGCAGGCGGATGTCCTTGTAGCGTTCGTTCAGTGTGACAAGGCCGTACTTTCCGGCCAGCGCGTTGTGATAGCTGTCAATGCTGGGAGTCGCTGTGCCGAGGAGCACTTTGGCGCCGTAGATGGAAGCCAGCATGATGGCCGTGTCGCGGGCATGGTAGCGCGGGGCAGGGTCTTGCTGCTTGTAGGTTGTCTCGTGTTCCTCGTCCACGATGATAAGTCCCAGGTTGTGGAAAGGCAGAAACACCGATGAGCGTACACCGAGGATGATGTCGTAGTGTCCTTCGGGGCGGAGTTGCTTTTGCCAGATTTCCACCCGTTCGGCATCGGGGAACTTCGAATGATAGATGCCGATGCGTCCTCCAAAGACACGTTTCAGACGTTCGGTGATTTGCGTCGTGAGGGCGATTTCCGGAAGCAGGTAGAGCACCTGCCGTCCGCTTTCGATGGCCTGCCGGATGAGATGGATGTAGATTTCCGTCTTTCCGCTGGAGGTGACACCGTGGAGCAGGCAGACGTTTTTCTCCCGGAAGTGGCTGAGGATGGCATCATAGGCTGCTTGTTGGGCAGGATTGAGAGGATTGATGGCGACCGTGCGCGTCTGTTCGCGGTCAAGCCGTCCCACTTCGTATAGGTAGGTCTCGAATATGCCTTTCTCCACCAATCCGTTGAATATCGTTGGGGTGGCATCCGCCCGCGTGAGCAACTCTTTCTTGCTTACTTCGCGCAGCGAGGCTTTGTCCGTGAAGAAGCCCGACAGTTCGAGGTATTTCATCAGCAATGCCAATCTTTTCGGTGCGCGTCCCAGTTCGTCGAAGAGTTGGTGCAAACGCTCTTCTGTCTGGCAGTCCGGGGAGAGCTTCACGCGTATTTCTGTCTTGGGCTTGTAGTTGCGTTTGAGTTCTTCCTTCACGCTGATAGCTCCTTTGGCCAGCAGGTTGTTGATGACAGGCAGGATGTTGCGTGTTACATTGAGCCTTTTCTCCAACTGGGTGATACATTGTTCTGGGTCTTGTGTCAGGAGGTCAAGCACTTGCTGTTCGCGTGGGGTGAGCGGCGTGGTGGCTTCATAGTCCGGATTGGCCGTCACGATGGTCTCGCTTTCCAGTTTCATGCCCGAAGGCAGGGCTGCCTTGTAGACATCCCCCATCGTACAGAGATAGTAGGACGCCATCCATTTCCACAGCCGGAATTGCTGCGGAAGCAAGATGGGGCGCGTGTCGAGCACCTCGGTCACGTCCTTTATCTCATAACCTTCGGGAGGACAGTAGTGTACATTGGCCACCAAGGCTGTATAGAATTTCTTTCGCCCGAAGGAAACAATCACACGGCTACCCGTCTGCACTTGTCCTTCGAGGGATTCAGGCAGCGAGTAGGTGTACCAGTTGGCCAAGGGCAATGGCAAAAGAACATCAATGTAGTGTTTCATGGATTCAAGTCAACTGTTCGACAGCCTCCGGAGAGAGACCGGTGATTTGCGCTATCAAATCGGTGGCAATGCCTGCGGCTTTCATGCCGCGTGCGTTTTTAAGCCGTTCTTCTTCTTGCCCTTTTTCCATACCTTTCTCCAACCCTTTTTCCATACCTTCGGCCAAGCCCTCTGCGCGGCCTTTCTCTTCAGCATAAGCTGTCACGGCCAACTTGTCGCGATAGACTTTAATGCTTTCGTCGTATTTCATGCGGTCTTCCTTGCTCATGGCTGCGATGTCCACGATTTGTTCCAACCGCTGGAAGACAGCGTTGCGTGCCTTGAAGGGCAATCGTTGCAGTTTTTCCATATTTTTCAGTACATAAATCCAGCGTTCAAAATCAGTTTTGCATTCCTCTACTTCTTTTGTGCAGCAACAACAGGGAGCTGCAGTTTCTACTTCTTAAGTTCAGGATAGCTGATGCGCGTGTGGTAGACAGCTTTCAGCTTTTCTTTGAACAAGGCTTTGATGGTCGAGATGTCCTTGAACGTGATGGGACACTCCAGGAAGAACCCGTCGTTCATCTGGCTGTCGATAATCTTGTCCACCAGTCCGTTGATGCTTTCCTCGGTGTATTCCTTGAGGCTGTGTGAAGCCGCTTCCACGGAGTCGGCCATCATCAGGATGGCCTGTTCGCGTGTCCAGGGATTCGGGCCCGGGTAGGTGAAGATGCTTTCGTCGACAGCTTCGTCGGGATGTTCATTTTTATAGGAGATGTAGAAATACTTTGTCTTCCCATGCCCGTGGTGGGTGGAGATGAAGTCGCGTATTACTTTCGGCAAGTTGTATTTCTCTGCCAGCTTCAAGCCGTAGGTCACGTGGTTGATGATGATTTGTGCGCTTTGTTCGTAGCTCAGGTTCTTGTGCGGGTTGACACCGCTTTGGTTTTCGGTGAAGAACACCGGATTGCCCATCTTCCCTATGTCATGATAGAGCGCTCCCGTACGCACCAGTTGGCTTTTTGCACCGATTTTGTTGGCTGCCTCGGCCGCGAGGTTGGCCACTTGCATGGTGTGTTGGAACGTGCCCGGAGCCACTTCCGACAGTTGGCGCAGCAGCGGGTGGTTGATGTTGGACAGTTCGACGAGGGTCACGTTGGAAGTGAAGCCGAACATCTTCTCCAGCACGAACAGGAACGGATAGGTGAACAGCAGGAGCACGCCATTGATGAGGAAGTTGAAATACATCGGCACGTTGAGTTTCGTCAGGTCATTTTCCGTGATGAGTTCGTAGGCGAAATACGTCAGGCAGTAACACAGCGTGATGATGAAGGCCGTGCGGAACAGTTGCGAGCGTTGCGAGAGGTCGCGCAGGCTGTGGATGGCCGCCAGGCCGCCGATGACTTGCAGGAGGAGGAAGTCATACGGATAGCGCAGGACGACGGAGCAGATGAGGATGGTCGTCATGTGGGCCATGAAGGCTGTGCGCGAATCCATAAACACGCGGACGGCAATGGGCAGGATGGCCACGGGCAACATGTAGACGCTCAGGAAGTCGTAGGCCACCATCAGCGACGTGATGATGGGAAACACGGTCGTCAGCGAAATGAGCAGCAGCAGGCTGCGCTTGCGCTCGAAGTAGTCACGGCGGAACAGCTCCAGGTAGATGAAGAACGCCCCCATGAAAATGCCCACGAAGAGGAATTGTCCCAGCCAGATGAGACGTTGCTGGCTGCTCGTGTCGCTGCGTTTCAGCGATTCCTTTTCGTAGGACAGCAGTTTGTTGTAGATGTCGTCGGTCACGATGTCGCCGCGGTCGACGATTTTCTCTTCGCGCAGCACCATGCCCTTGGCCGTGGAGATGCTCCCCAGCAGTTCCTTGCGTGACGTTTCCGACTTTTCTTTGTCATACGTCAGGTTGGCCGCGATGTAGTCGTTGAGGTTGCATTGTTGCAACACGTTCTTGTTGTAGCGCAGCGTGTCGGCGTTGATCAGGTATTCGTAGGCATCCTTCACGGTGAACAGCTCGTCGGCCCTGCGTGTGCTGGCCATGTTTTTTTCCACGATTTGCACATGGGTCGCTCCCCACCCGGCGATGCTGTCCGCGTCGACGTTGGAGATGACGCCCCGCCGGTAGATGTCGGCCAGCGTCTTCTCGATATGCGTCAGGTAGTATCCGTTGGGCACGTGGAACATGTGCCCGTTGTTTGCCTGCAATTTCATCAGTTGCTGTTCGCTCACGCTTTGGTCCAGGTCATAATAGGGCTGGAACAGCTTGAGCACACTGTCTTCCTCATGCTTCACCGAGGCTTCATCCTTGTAGATGGGGAAGTCGAAAGTCGCCACCAGCTGGCCGTAGCGCCAGGGCTTGCCTTTGTCAAACTGGTAGTTGAATTTTCCGTCGCTGGGCATGAAAGAGACGATGAGGACGACAGATGCCAGGTAGACAATGCTCTTGTAGAGAATGTCTTTGTATGAAGATGGTTTCGTGCTCATAATATAGAGATATGAAGTCGATTAGTTCGTGCGAATATACGGAAAAAAACGATAGGAGCAGGCATCCGCAGGGTGAAAATCCGGTCGGCGGACATCTTCTTGCTGCTTTCCGTCCCGGTCCGATTTCTTTTAGCGCATTGGACAGCTTGTATGTTTGTCTATGTTTTTCTTAACTTCGGCTCTGCCGTGTTGCGGTCCTGTATCCGGTTGTTCGCTCCGTCGGGACATTCCGGCCGCTCGTGGTGCTAACCACTGACAGTGAGGGCTTTGCCGGAAGCCTGTTCTTCGGCTGTAATCCGCCCCGGTCCGCCCTCCTTTCCGTCCTCGCCCGCCTTCCTTTCCGTCCGTGGGCGGAATCCTATCCGTGGTCGGGCGGAAAGGAGGCCCGGGATGGCCTGTGACGGCAGGAAAGATATGCTCTTATCTTTTAACAGAGAAAAGTTTCATTTTCTTGTATAGACTCCTTATCTTTGCCATCGCAATCCCGTTCGTTGTTGCGGCTGTGGCGTCCTGAATGCGCTAGACGGAAGTACCTATGTGACGCGCGTTTGCATCTTATCAACACTTGAAAAGTTTCTCGTTTGACCGTCATGGGCAGAGGGGGAGTCTATGTTGTATAAAGATGTGAAGCGAACGGGGAGGGTGTAATCGCTTACTGATTCCGAAATCTTATGATGACCGACGAGCAGGCAACCACCGAATGGCTGCCCGTGCGTACTTTATATAATAAGGAGCTCTATCTGGCCGACTTCCTGCTCGACGAACAGATAGAATATTTCCTTCCCTTCAAATATGAACTTGTGGACGCTAAGACCGACGGAGTGGAGTGTGTCCGCCGGCTTGTCCCTGCCATCCACAATTTGGTTTTCATCCATCATGCCTATGATCGCCAGTGGTGCATAGAGCTGATGCGTCGTTGCCCCGTGGAGTTCTATTTCTTCAAGCGCGAACGTGCCGGCCTCGACTATGCCACCATCTCCCACCGCGAGATGGAGATTTTCATGCGTGCCTGTGACCCCCGTCTGACAGGCACCCGCTTCATTGATCCCGAACTGCTCCGTGAGAAAAAGTTTACCCGTGTCCGCGTCGTCAAGCCCGGCCCTCTCTATGGCCTGGAAGGCGACTTCATCCGCTTCGGCGGCCGCCACTACATCGCTGTGCGCGTGAATGGCAGTGCCGCATTGCTGAAAGTGAGCTGGACTTGGTGCGAGGGGATAGAGTGAGGACAGAGAATAGGTGTGGGAAAAGATAGAAATAAATGTCCTGTTGTTCGTTCGGATGTGTCATCCGAATGTTGAGAGTGTGAGAATCTGTGATTCGCAATCGAAAAGTCTGTTTTCGGATTTGTAAATCCTTATACTCGGATACCTTCGGATGGCACATCCGAAGGAACAGAGGAAAGATAGAAATGAATGTCCTGTTGTTCGTTCGGATGTGTCATCCGAACGTTGTAAGTATGAGAATCTGTGATTCGGAATAGAATAGTCAAGCGTCGGATTTGGAAATCCTCATACTCGGAAACCTTCGGATGGCACATCCGAAGGAACAAAAGTTCTTTTGTACAAATTTGATAGATTGACCGATGAAAGTTTCAGAACCATCAACAGCTTATAATGCTTCAAACCTTCAGAGACTGAAGGAAGAGTTGATTGCTTCGATTGATGCCCTGATGACGAAAAGGCATTGAAGCAATGTCTGATGCTCTTGCACGCTTCTGGAATGCCGTGTGTCTATACGGATGCTGAGTTCAAACATGTGTTAGAACTTTCAGAAGCTGAGGGATTGGCTGCGGACGAAGAAGTCGAAGTTATGTTTTCTAGATGGAAAAGCTGATTGTGAAATGGAATAAAAAGGCTTTGGAGCAATTTGAATCTATTGCTTTTTGTAGAAATTCAAAACAGCTTCTTCGTGTTGTCTGGTTAAGATAAAATCTATATCTTTGTCTTGCATACTAAAAGGTCGGATAATATGAGTGCAAGCAGTGTGATAGATATGTATATGCAGGTTTTGTCTTCTTTGTCTGATGATGAAAAGTTAGATTTGATAGTGAAACTGACAAATTCTCTTCGTCAAAAAAGGAAGAAGAAAATCGAAAAGACGGATATGTCCGTGTTTGATTGCTTCCATGAGGATTGGGGAGGTGAAGGCTCCTCTGAGGAGGTAGCAGATGCTTTGCGCAAAGCGCGTCATTTTGAACGTGAAGTTACATCTTGGTAAGTCTTGACTTTTCTATGAAGCAATATCTTTTGGATACAAACATTTGCATTTCCATGTTTAAGAACAAGCAAGGAATACGAGAAAAGATACTGGATGTGTCTTTAACAAATTGTTTTGTCTCAGAAATTACGCTTGCAGAGTTATTTTATGGAGCTGCAAAAAGTGGAAGAGAGGAACATTTTAAGGATGTGGAAATGGTAATCCGTATGTTCAAGGTTTTGCCGGTATATCCTTGTTTACGACTTTATGGCGGAATGAAGGCAGAATTGGAAGCAAAAGGAATGCGTATAGATGAATTTGATTTATTAATAGGCGCAACGGCTGTTTTCAATAAGATGGTTATGGTAACATCGAACGTGAAGCATTTTGAGCGTATTCCGGAGATTCAAATAGAAAATTGGTGATTCGTTATTCGTTTTAGTCCGTTCGGATGTGTCATCCGGACGTTGTGCATATGAGAATCTGTGATTCGGAATAGCAATATTCAAGTCTCGGATTTGAAAATCCTCACACTCGGAAGCCTTCGGATGGCACATCCGAAGGAACAAAAGGAACAAAGCATGTTGATACTTCCTAAATATCGTTTTACTTCAACTGCTCTTTATGTTGTTGCTTTTCGTGCGACGATGATGAAAGGGTGATATGAACGCCTATTTTGCGGAATGCCATTGTAGTTCGTTCGGATGTGTCATCCGGACGTTTTGAGCATGAGAATCTATGATTCGCAATAGAGTAGTCAAGCCTCGGATTTGAAAATCCTCATACTCGGGAACCTTCGGATGGCACATCCGAAGGGACAATAAAAGGGAAAACTGAATGAACAAGGCAATGAATTTGAAAGACCATATCTTGTGTGACTTGTATTTTGTCACTTCTACGGTGGTTGATTGGGTCGACATATTTACCCGTCCTAAATACAAACATATCGTGGTCGATTCACTTGTTTATTGCCAGCAACATAAAGGGCTGGATATTTATGCCTGGGTGCTGATGACCAATCATATTCACATGATAGCCGGGACTCGTGACGGAGTTTTGCTGTCCGACATCTTGCGTGATTTCAAGAAGTTTACCAATCGTCGTATCTTGTCGGAATTGGAAAATGACCAACAAGAAAGCCGAAGGGATTGGATGCTCGACCGTTTTCAGTTTGCGGCAGCCAATGACCGGAAAATAGAGAAGTTTCATTTTTGGCAGGAAGGCAATCATGTAGAGGATATTTGGTCCGTAGATTTTTTCAAGCAGAAGTTGAATTATATTCATCAAAATCCGGTTCGTCAGGAGTTGGTGGCTCAGCCTCATGAATATTTATACAGTTCGGCCATTGATTATGCTGGAGGCAAAGGAATGCTTAAAGTAGAAGTTATATCGAACATCCTGTAAAATTGTTTTTTATGGTTCATTCGGATGTGTCATCCGAATGTTGAGAGTATGAGAATCTATGATTCGCAATCGAAAAGTCTGTTTTCGGATTTGTAAATCCTCATACTTGGACGCCATCGGATGACACATTCGAAGGTATGAGTAATGTTAATTTAATAAATTCTGAAATGAGACCTACAAAGATTCCAATATTTATAGCTGGTCCTTGTGTTATCGAGAGTTTTGATGTCTTAGAAACCGTAGCGCAGGAATTGGTGCGTTTGAATGATAAGTATCATGTAAATATTATATTTAAATCATCTTTTGATAAAGCAAATCGAACGTCGATTAAATCTTTTCGAGGTCCTGGTTTAGACAAAGGTTTGCAAATGTTAGCAGATATAAAGTCTAAATATAAATTGCAGTTATTGACAGATATACATGAATCATATCAAGCCAAGCCTGTTGGGGAGGTTGTGGATATTATTCAAATTCCCGCATTCTTATGCCGTCAAACGGATTTGCTGGTAGCTGCTGCCTATACAGGGAAAACTGTAAATATCAAGAAAGCGCAGTTTTTGTCGGGGATGGATATGCGTTATCCAGTAGAGAAGGTACGTGAAGCCGGAAATGACAAAGTCTGGTTGACAGAACGTGGTAATACATTTGGTTACAATAATTTGGTCGTAGATTTTCGGAATATTCCGGTTATGAAGACTATCACGCCAGAAGTTATTATGGATTGTACTCATTCCGTTCAGCGTCCCGGTGCTGCGGGAGGAAAGACTGGGGGTAATCGTGAATATGTTCCTTCAATGGCGTTGGCAGCGAAAGCTTTTGGGGCTACAGGTTATTTTTTCGAAGTGCATCCGAATCCGGAACAAGCTTTAAGTGATGGGCCGAACATGTTATATCTTAAAGATCTCGAATCTGTTATTGTTAATTTGTTATGAAGGATTGTACAGAATATGCCATCAAGTGTTTTCATGATGAAGCACAAGCCATATTGGATTTAATCCCTTTGTTGACAGAGGATTTTAATAAAGTCGTAGACTTGATATATCATTGTAAGGGAAAGTTGATAATTACAGGTGTTGGTAAATCGGGCCATTGTGGGGCGAAGATAGCAGCCACATTGGCTAGTACAGGAACTCCTTCTTTTTTTGTGAATCCTCTGGATGCTTTTCACGGTGATTTAGGCATGATTTCATCCAATGATGTTGTTTTGGCTATATCAAACTCTGGTCAAACAGATGAATTATTACGTTTTATTCCCTTGTTGAGTGAACGTCATATTCCATTAATAGGAATGTCAGGGAATCCTTCTTCATTGTTGGCTCAATATTCTGATTATCATTTAAATATTGCTGTTAAACATGAGGCTTGTCCTTTGAATTTAGCACCAACATCATCAACTACGGCTACTTTGGCTATGGGAGATGCTTTAGCTTGTGCTTTGATGCAAGTTCGCAATTTTCAAGAAAAAGATTTTGCACAATTCCATCCAGGCGGTAGTCTGGGGCGTAGATTGCTAACACAAGTAAAGGATGTGATGAGGAAAGATAATTTGCCGATTATTGATCCGAATATGAAGATTGCTGAAGCTCTGACTGTGATTAGTGAAGGATGTTTGGGCATGGCTGTAGTTTTAAGAGATGGGGCGTTGCTTGGTTTGGTGAGCGATGGTGACATACGTCGTACGTTTCAAGCACATGGAAAAGATTCTTTTGACATACTTGTTAAAGAAATTATGGTGACATCTCCTATTGTAGTACATGAAGCAGATAAGCTTATTACGATAGAAGCGATATTTAAGGAAAAGAAAGTGCACACCTTAGTCGTATTGGATAATAGCGAACATTTTGTCGGATTTGTGAGTTCTCGAGATTGTATAATTTAAGAATAATAATTATAGTATGAAAGTTGTAGCTTTTTTGCCTGTAAAAGGAACGAGTGAACGTATCAAGAATAAGAATACAACATTGATGAACGGGAAACCGTTATTCTTGCATACGTTGGAAAAATTAGTGCGCTGCCCATTTATTGATGAAGTCTTTTTAGATACGGAAAAAGATGAAATTTATGAAATGGGGAAGCATACAAATTGCATATACCTGAAGCGAGACCCTTCATTGGCTACTAATAAGACGGACGGTCATAGTTTGTTTTACAATGAAGCAAGAAAGGTTGATGCTGACATATATGTACAAATATTGGGCACAAGTCCGTTTATTAAACCTTCAACGATTGAAAAAGGAATCAATATTTTAAAAGAACAAGGTGATGTTTATGATTCTGTTGTATTGGTAAAAAGAGAAAAACAATATACTTGGGGGGCAGGCGGCCCTAATTATGATCGGGAACACATACCTAATAGTAAAGATTTGCCAGACACTATCGTGGAAACAATGGGGTTATACATAACCAATAAGGATGTTGCTTTAAATATGAAACGCCGTTATGGGGTAAAACCTTATTTGTTGGATGCAGAGCCGATTGAAGCTACGGATGTGAATTATCCCTTGGATTTCGAATTGGCAGAAATCATATCTAAGGGCTTGAAAGCTATTGAAAATCGTAGGTTGGAGTTTTTAAAGAAGTTAGTCAACAGTGCGATGCTTTCAGATGTGTTAGATGACCATGGTTTATTGAATTGTGTCATTACAGGTTTGAGATGCAACATAGAAGGTTCTAAAGTGTTTGGCCGTGCACGTACTCTGAAAATTAGGAAGCTGGAAGATGGCGAAGATTTTCATGGTATTTATGATGCCTTAAAATCGTATGCTGAAATCTCTGATAATGACATTATTGTTGTCGAAAATGAATGTCCGGATTATGCGTATTTTGGTGAACTAAATACGATGCTATCTATTCGGGCTGGAGCTTCTGCAACGATAGTGGGAGGTGTGACGCGTGATAGAGATAACGTAATTAAGATGAATTATCCGGTATTTTCTAGAGGCTATAACTGTAAGGATGTGCGTAAACGTGCAACATTAGATAGCTACAATCGGACAATACATGTTTTTGGAGTGGAAATATCTCCTTCTGATCTGATTTTTGCAGATAATGATGGTGTTGTCGTTATTCCTGCTGCACATGAAGAGGAAATAATGAAAGCCATTATAGAAAAAGTAAGTATGGAGAATGATGTAGCAAGTGAAATTGCGCGTTATTCCAATCCTTTGGATATAGTGGAAAAAGTCGGCGAATTCTAACTTGTTTTTGCTTTTTTGTTCGTTCGAATGTATCATCCGAATGATGTGAATATAAGAATGTGTGATTCCTGCCTTGTTTCGTTTTCTGCGGATTAAGAAATCCTAATACTCGGTATTCTTCGGATGGCACATCCGATGAAACAAGGAACAGGGAAATACTTAAAGTAAATGGGTAAGTACAGCCGTTTAGGAAAGAACACATTATTAGTTTTTATAGGGAATGCAGGAGCAAAGTTGATAGGTTTGCTCATGCTTCCCTTTTATACTCGTTGGTTGTCTGTGGAGGATTATGGAACAACAGACATCATAACAGTGTATGTGACATTTTTAATGTATATAGTCACTTGCTCGTTAGCTGAGGCTATATTTATTTTTCCTAAAGGAGCTGAGCGGGAAAAGCAGAAAAGTTATTTTTCTTCGGGTGTTGCCTTTTTGTGCTTTTCGTTTTGCTTGACGGCTTTGTTGTTCGCTCTTGCAGAATGGTTGTTTGCTTACTATGGCATTGAAAATAGTTTCACGAAAAATACCTGGTTGGTTTATGGAATGCTTGTAGGCATGTCTTTGCAACAATTTGCCCAGCAGTTTACGCGTAGCATTGACAAGATGGTGGTCTACAGTGTGACGGGTGTCGTACTTACAGGCTTTACGGCTTTGCTGGCTTTTATGTTGATTCCACATTGGGGCGTGAAAGGTTACGTGTGGAGCATAATAGGAGCTAATCTTTTGGCTGCTTTGTATTCTGTTCTGTGCTCGAAGGGTTACACTTTCTTTTCGTTTCGTTCTGTTTCTGGTCACTCTTGCAAAGAGATGCTGAAATATACTGTTCCTTTGATACCAAATGGCATTATGTGGTGGCTTGTGAATGCATTCAACCGTCCGTTGATGGAGTCTCATTTAGGGATGCATGCTATAGGCATCTTTGCCGTGGCGAATAAGTTTCCGGGGATTCTTTCCATGTTGTTCACTGTCTTTGTGTCTTCCTGGCAGATTTCAGTGCTTGAAGAGTTTGGCAAGAAGGGATATTCGGAGTTTTTCAATCGTGTGTTTCGTCTTGTTGTCACGGGACTTTTTGTGATATTCGTAGGCATTACATTGTGTAGTAAACTGTTGGTAACTCTTTTTGCCACAGATGAGTTTTATGATGCGTGGCGGTATATCCCAATCCTGACGTTAGGGGCTATGTTTTCGTGTATTTCAGGTTTTGCGGGGAGTAATTTTTCGGCCACACGTGAGAGCAAATATTTCTTTTATTCAAGCGTGTGGGGAGCTGTTACGGCCGTCGTACTCAATTTTGCATTGATTCCGTTACTGGGCATTTGGGGAGTCGCATTGTCCATTTTGTTGTCTTTCGTCGTGATGGCATTTGCACGCATTGCTTATGGTTGGAAATATGTGCATATCACCCATATAGGAAAATATGGATACATATTGGGACTTGGCGCATTGCTTATAGTGTCGGCTAATATGATTTCCAGTATTTGGATAAATATAGGTGTTGCGTTCGGTATGTTATTAATAATTCTGTTCGTAAACAGAGATTTGTTGTGGATGGTAAAAGATAAATTTGTTAAATATAGATTGTATAGATGAAAACACTAGTAAAGTCTGTTCTTAGCTTTTTAAAACAGACGGTGAGCTTTATTGGCTTATTGCTTAGGCTACTCTATCATAAAGGATTCTCGAATCCTTTTAAAACTCGTTATGAGGGCACAGTTGCCGTATTGGCTAATGGGCCATCTTTAAAAGATGTTATTTCTCGCGTGCAGACAGATGCGGAGTTTCAGGGTGTAGATTTTATTGTTTTGAATTATTTTGCTTTTGAGGATGTGTTTTTTAGCATAAAGCCGAAACATTATTGTTTGGCTGATCCGATGTTTTTCCGGGATTCTTTTCGCAAGCAGGATGCGCAGCGTTTGTTTTCGATTCTTCAGGAGCGTGTAAATTGGGCGATGAACATATATATTCCTAGAGTAGCATTAAAAGACTTTCAGTCATTTAGCCGGTTAACAAATTCTCATATTCAAATAATTCCATTAAATACGGATGAGTATGCTGGTTATGAGTCACTACGTTTCACTTTTTATCAAAAAGGATTGTCAATGCCGCGTCCTCAAACTGTTGCCAATATGGCTATTTATGTAGGCATAAATTCAGGTTATTCCCAAGTGAACCTATATGGAGTGGAGCATACATTTTTGGATTCTCTCTGCGTGAATGGTGATAATCAACTTTGCAATCGAGATAAGCATTTTTATGATAAGGGTGAAGTGCAGTTGAAACCAATTATAAAGACTGATTCTCTAGATGAAGTATGGAAGATTGGAGATTATTTGATGGCTATTGCTTGGATGTTTAAAAGTCATGATATGTTATCGGCCTATGCAAAATATAAAGGTGTACAGGTTCTGAATTGTACAAAAGGTTCTATGATTGATAGCTATAAGCGTAAAAGATGAAGGAAATTATTAAGAATGTAATAAAGTACTTTTATCATAAACTGAAAAATGGTCGAAATGTGTCTTTCAGTATATCTTCTATAATTGGTATACGTTCAACGTTTGAAGGATATAATAAGATTTATCCACATTGTGCTTTTACGGGGAAAATGGGCTTAGGGACATATATCGCCGAACATTCTCATGTGGAGGGTAAACTGGGACGCTTTACCTCTATTGGCCCTTACTGTCAGGTCATAATGGGTACACATCCGTATACCTATCCTTTTGTTTCTACTTCTCCAATGTTCTTTTCTTTAGCAAAACAGACTGGATATACGTTTGCAAAAGGACAATGCTTTGAAGAATTTAGATATGCAGAGGGAGAATATCCGGTTGTAATTGGCAATGATTGCTGGATTGGGCAGCGTGTGTCAATCATATCTGGGGTTACAATTCATGATGGAGCTGTTGTTTTGGCCGGGGCGGTAGTGACAAAGGATGTACCACCTTATGCGATTGTTGGGGGAGTTCCGGCCAAGGTGCTGAGATATAGATATGATGAAGAGACAATTCAAAAACTGTTGAAATCTCAATGGTGGAATCAAGATATGAAATGGTTCGAAAAGAATTGGAAATGTTTGAATGACATAAAGAGTTTTTTGGGATGATGGGAGTAGAGCAAATAAGTAATCCATTAATAACAGTAATAACTGTTGTCTACAATGATGCAAAGCACATTGAAGATACAATATTATCCGTTGTTAATCAGACTTATCCTAATATAGAATATATCATTATAGATGGAGGCAGCACAGACGGAACTGTTGACATCATAAAGAAATATGCAGACCGCATTGCTTATTGGGTGAGTGAGCCGGATAAAGGTATTTATGATGCGATGAATAAAGGTTTGAAGAAAGCCACAGGTGAGTGGGTAAACTTTATGAATTCAGGAGATTGTTTTGCTCAATCAAAGACTCTAGAATGTATAAAAAAATACATCAATTTAAATTTTATTGCTATTTATGGTGATGCGGTTTATTTAAGAGCAAAAGGAAGAGAAGTGCGTATTGCTAAAAATGTGGATTATATAAATAGGGATATGCCAATAACTCACCAAGCTTTTTTAATACGCACTTGGTATGCAAAAACTATTGGTTTTTCCTTGGATTATAAGTATGCCTCTGATTACTTTATGATATATCATTTATATAAGAAGTATAAGAAAATAGCATTCTTGCATATTTCTGTTATTGTATGTGAATATGAGGCTTGTAGCGGGTTGACAATGCAGAATCAGAATGCGGTTTTTGGGGAGGTGTTAAGTATTCGTCGATGGAATATAAGATGGTTTTGGGATTTTTCTAAATATGTATTCAAAAAACTCGTAGCACAATAAATTATTAGTGAATATGGATTTTGTTCTCACGTTAGATAATGGATATTGTCAACATGCAGCAGTCGTTATGGCATCTATCTGTTTGAACAATATAGGAAAACATCGGTTTTATATTATCTCTGATTATATAAATTATTTGAATAAAAGGAACTTTTCAAGTTTGTCTGATTTGCTGAAATGTGATATTAATTTTATTTTTATAGAAAAGGAAAAGTTTGATGATTTTCCAATTGGTAATAAAACAGCAAATAATTATGTAACACTTGCTACTTATTATCGGTTGCTTTTGGTTGATTTGTTGCCCAAAGATTTAGAACGCATTATATACCTAGACTGTGATATTGTTGTAAACGGCTCCTTAGATTCTTTGTGGAATTGGAGGTTTTCAGAAAATGCAATGATTGCGGCTTTGGAAGACCAAAAAGGAATGATGGAGAGGTGTGTGATATTGGGTTTTCCTGTTAAGTATTCTTATTTTAATGCTGGAGTCATATTATTTGATTTAAAAAAAGTGCGAGCTATATATTCGATACAGGATGTTTTAGCATATATACGAAATAATTATTCTAAAATTAAATTTCATGATCAGGATATTTTGAATGTATTCTTTTATGATAAGAAGGATTTTATATCGTTGAGATTCAATGTTATGGATACATTTTTGAAACGACAAAAATCATTGCCAGCAAGGTATGAAAAAGAATATGCAGATTTATATAATCCTGTAATTGTTCATTATTCAGGACCTATAAAGCCTTGGTTTGTCGAATGTAATCATCCGTATAAGGTTCTATATTATTATTATTTGTCTAAAACTCCGTGGTCTGATTATGTTCCCAAATCAAGATATGATAATATCGTATTAAGATTGTTGTATCGATTGAAGTATTGGATAAAAGAAGCCCTTTCTATAATTGTAGGAAAATCAGAGCGATACAAGAAAGAGTTTTATCAGATATATACTTGTTGCAATTTAACAAAATAAATGACTGTAATAGGTATAGTTATTATAGGAATTGGACTCTTCTTTTATTTAAAGAAACCAATTCGGTATTTATTAGCCTTAATATTAGTGTCTTGCATATTT
>OIWT01000191.1_pt1 | contig 88460 bp, 60 predicted proteins | sample 1587701 | NCBI WGS metagenome assembly OIWT01 (sample SAMEA3888904, study PRJEB22519) | human gut metagenome | biome: human gut; feature: human-associated habitat; material: faeces | place: Denmark | collected 2009
ATACTGCCTCTAGGGGTGGGAAAGTAGGCAGCCGCCGGGCTTTTTTTTTATCTTTTTATTTTGACGGGGAACGCCTTTTTACGGGTGTTCCCTTGTTTTTTTTAACGCCGCGTTCCAGGGAAGAGTCCTGCGCTGCGGTGGAGGGGTTTCCGGCAAGGCCGGAAAGGGCCGCGCGGCAGCGCGGCACCGAGCGTGAGCGGGCCCTGGAAGCGCAGTTTTCAGATGGAATCAGGGATGCGGCTTTTTCGTGCCGCGTGGTGGAATCTTAGCGCCCGGAAGAGAAATCAGAAAAAAAAAGTATTTTTTATTTGACATAAATGCTGATTAGTGTTATATATTATATAAACCTATAGAAATAGTAGGAAAAAGGAGTTATTTATGTCTAATATTTATTCTTCGGCAGACTTACTGATTGGTCACACTCCACTTTTGGAGCTTTCTCATATCGAAAAGGAATTTGGTCTTAAGGCTAAAATTTTTGCAAAACTTGAATATTTTAATCCGGCCGGCAGTGTCAAGGACAGGGTCGCGAAGGCTATGCTGGATGAGGCGGAAAAATCTGGAAAAATTAAAGCTGGCGCTACGATAATTGAGCCTACCTCTGGAAATACTGGAATTGGTCTGGCGTCTGTGGGCGTTGCGCGCGGGTACAAGGTGATTATTGTAATGCCTGAAACTATGTCGGTTGAACGCAGGCAGATTATTAAGGCTTACGGTGCGGAAATTGTGCTTACAGACGGCTCTAAAGGAATGAAGGGTGCTATTGCAAAGGCGGAAGAAATTCATGCGGCCACACCCGGCAGTTTTATTCCCGGACAGTTTGTGAATCCGGCGAATCCTAAGGCTCATTATGATTCCACTGGTCCTGAGATTTGGGAAGATACAGATGGAAAGGTCGACTGGTTTGTTGCCGGAGTTGGTACAGGTGGAACTGTTACTGGTGTTGGAAAATTTCTTAAGGAAAAAAAATCTGGCGTAAAGATTGCCGCTGTTGAGCCGGCATCCTCTCCTGTTCTTTCTACAGGTGTTGCCGGACCGCATAAAATTCAGGGAATTGGCGCTGGATTTGTTCCTGATGTTCTGGATAAAAATGTTTATGATGAAGTTGTACGCGTTGCAAACGAGGATGCTTTTGCATACGGCAAGCTGGTCGGCCGAAAAGAGGGTGTTCTGGTTGGAATTTCTTCTGGGGCGGCTCTGTGGGCGGCAGTAGAGATTGCAAAGCGTCCTGAAAATGACGGCAAGCAGATTGTTGTTCTTTTCCCGGATACTGGCGACAGATACCTTTCTACTCCTCTTTTTGCGGACTGATTTTTCCGCCATACACGGACGTTCCGTTATTTGTTGTTGAGGCCACAGCCTCCGGTGCTTGATAAAGCTTGCGACGGGGGTTGTTTTTTTTGAGCCTGGTCTTTTACGGCTCAATCTTTCCCATTTTTTTTGTTTGCGAGTTTTGGTATAATCTTTTTATGAATATTCTTTCGGTTAATAATTTGAAAAAAATCGGGCGTGAAGAGCCTTTGTTTTCTGGTGTGACTTTTGGATTGAACGAAGGGGATAAGGCTGCTTTAATCGGTCGCAATGGAACTGGAAAATCGACATTATTGAATACAATTGCAGGTGTCTTTCAGCCGGATGAGGGGAATGTTGTTATTAATAAATCGGCCGGTATTTCTTTTTTGCCGCAGAATCCGCGTTTTTTGGAAAATGATACAATCCGTGAGCATATTTTTAAGGGTGGCTCTGAAAAACTGAAAATTATCCAAAGATATCTGGAAGTTTGCGGCCGGCTTGGAAGTGACGGCGGAAATGGTGCTGTTCAAAAATCGTTTGATGAACTGAATGTTCTGATGGAGCAGAAGGACTTGTGGAACTATGAGGCGCAGGTAAGTTCTATTCTTTCTACGTTGGGAATTACAGATATGACCCGAAAAATGGGGACTCTTTCCGGGGGGATGCTTAAAAAGGTTGCGTTGGCTCAGGTTTTAGTGGAGGACACTAAACTTTTGCTTTTGGATGAGCCTACGAACCATCTTGATATAAAGACTATTACCTGGCTGCAGAATTATCTTTGCAATACGGACAGGACGGTCTTGATGGTTACTCATGACCGTTATTTTCTGGATGCGGTCTGCAACAATATTTTTGAGCTTTTCAGGCATCGGATAAAACTTTATCAGGGAAATTATTCGGATTACCTTGAAAAAAAGGAAATTGAGGCTGAGATTGAGCAGAATACGGACAGAAGAATTGAGGCTGTCTTGCGTTTTGAGCGCGACTGGCTGCGGCGCGGACCTTGCGCGAGGGGAACAAAGGCTAAGGCAAGAATTCAGCGTGATATGCAGCTTATTAATCGGGAAAAGTTTCAGGCTGACAAGGGATTTTCTTTTGAAGTTCAGGGGCGGCGTCTGGGCGGAAAGGTTTTGGAGCTTCATTCAATAAGCAAAAAATTTCCGAAAGGCTATGTTTCTGCGGAAGCGGAAAAAATTGTGCCTGTTATTTCTGATTTTTCCTATGTTTTTACTAAAGGCCAGCGGATTGGTATTTTTGGAGATAATGGTTCTGGAAAATCAACTTTTTTGAATATAGTTACAGGAAATCTGCAACCGGATTCTGGAACTGTTGTTGTTGGTGAAAACACTTTTTTTGGATATTACAACCAGAATCCGGTTTTTAAGGATACAAAAATTTCTGTTCTGGAATATCTGAAGGAATCTGCTGAGTTTATAACTAGAAATGACGGAAAAACCCTGAGCGCCGGGCAATTTCTTTCTGAATTTGGTTTTGAAGGAAAGATTCAGGGCTCTGCGGTTGAAAATCTTAGCGGCGGCGAGCGTAAACGGCTTTTTCTTATACGCCTGCTGATGGAAAATCCGAATTTTTTGATTCTGGATGAGCCTACGAATGATTTTGACATCTTTACCATGAATGTTCTTGAGCAGTTTTTAGAAAGCTATCAGGGATGTCTGCTTGTTGTGAGCCATGACCGCTATTTTATGGACAAGGTATGCGATTCGCTTTTTATTCTTGAAGATGACGGCAATATCAGCGGTTTTGTTGGTAAGTGCTCGGAATATATTCAGTTTAGGGAAGAAAAACTTAGGGAGCAGGAACTTTCGGAAAAACAGGAAAAGGCGAAGGCTGCGGATTCAGAAAAAAACTCTGCGGAGTCTGCTGCTGTGGAAAAGCGGAAACGCACTTTTAAGGAGCAGAAAGAGTTTGAGGCGATTGAGCAGGAAATTTTAGTGCTGGAAGAAAAAAAATCTGAACTGGAGGAAAAAATGTCTTCCGGTGAAAAAGTGGATTTTGAGGCGATAAACCGCGAGTATGCGGAAGTAAACGGACTTTTGGAGAATAAATACGAAAGATGGGAACAGCTGGCTTCGCTAGGATGAGCTTTCTGTAAAATCTGTGTTCAGCCGCTTTCTTACAGCAGTTTTTTCAGAATAGCGGCGCAGACATTTTCTCCGTCAAGGGCAGAGGAAACAATTCCTCCTGCGTATCCGGCCCCTTCGCCGGCAGGAAAAAGCCCCTGGAGCGAGATACATTCACAAGTTTCTTTGTTTCTTCTGATTCGTACCGGCGTGCTGGTTCTTGTTTCAATTGCAATTATTATTGCGTCCTTGCTTAAAAAGCCTTTCATATTTTTACCAAATATTTTGAACGCTTCCGTAAGTCTTTCGGATATTGCTTTTGGAAGCCACTGGTCAATTCTGGATGCGGTTATGCCAGGTGTGTAGCTTGTCTGTGGAAAGTCCTTTGAGTCTTTTTTTGCGATAAAATCTGTAAGTTTCTGAGCCGGCGCGGCTTGCCCCTTTCCGTGCCGTTTTGCTTCTTTTTCGAGCCACGTTCTGTATAAAAGTCCGGCGAGCGCTTTGCAGCCGCAGGATTTTGCCTGCTCAATAAAAGTTTCCGGTATGTCTTCCGGCCGTGTTTCCACAACAAAAGCGGCGTTGGACCAGCGGGAATTTCTGCCGGCGGCGCTCATGCCGTTCACAACGATTTCGTCCGGTCCGGAGCTTGAAGGAACAACAAATCCTCCTGGACACATACAGAATGAATATACGCCTCTGTCCTGAACTTGCGCTGTAAGCCGGTATTCGGCCGCTCCCATTCCTTCGGTTTTTCCGTGGTATTGAATCCTGTCAATCAAGTCTCTGGGATGTTCAACCCGCGCTCCGATTGCAAAGGTTTTTGCTTCCAGTGATTCCGGCGCGTGCTTCGCAGTTATTTCGTAGATGTCAGTTGCAGAATGTCCGGTTGCAAGAAGAACTGCGCTGCCCGAAAATATTTTTTCTTCGTTTGTCTTTACGTTTACGATTTTTATTCCCGTGATTTTGTTATTTTCACAGATAAAGTCAGTGCATTTGCAGTTAAAATGAATTTCTCCGCCATGGGCGATTATAAAATCCTTCATTTTGTTTACAACGCCCGGCAGCTTGTCTGTTCCGATGTGCGGATGTGCGTCTGTAAGGATTTTTTCATCTGCGCCGAAATAATTAAAAATTCTTAGGATTTTGGAAATGTCACCGCGCTTGTTGCTTCTTGTGTATAGTTTTCCGTCAGAAAAAGTTCCAGCGCCGCCTTCCCCGAAGCAATAGTTTGAATCCGGATTTACAGACTCTTTTGTGCTGATTTTTGCGATTGTTTTTTTTCGTTCAAAAGTTTCTTCGCCGCGTTCGATTATTACAGGTTTTACGCCGCTTTCAAGAAGTTTTAATGCTCCAAAAAGGCCTGCCGGACCAGAACCTACGATTACAACTGCCTTTGAGCCGGAAACTTTTTGCCATTTTGGAAGGAGCGAGGATGCCGCGGCGGAATTTTCCTCATCCTTGTAAAAAATTGAGTATCGCAGATGGAATTTCAGCTGTCCGTGGCGCGCGTCAATTGATTTTTTTTCCAGATTGAATTTTGAAAAATCAGAAGGAAGATTTTTTTTTGAAAGCTCATTTTTTATCAGTTTCTGGATATGCGCTGAATCTGATTCCTGCTCAGGCAAAACGGTTATTGTGACTTGATTCATAAGAAAACTTTAACAGATTTTGCCGTGAATTTCGAGAGAAAATCATTCAATAAATCCGTAGTTTTGAAGGATTTTTATGTACACTGAAATTCGGGGATAGAGCGGTTCAGCCTTTTCCCCGAACTTTTCGTGAAGTAAATCAGCTATTTCCTTAACATTCTTTTTTCCATCAATATTTTGCCAGATAAAGCTTCCGAGCTCTTCCAGATGAATTTGAGAAAATCTTGGTTTTTTTAACAGTTTTTGTGCCACGAAATTAAAAAATCCCTTGTTTTCCACAAAAACTGTAACTTTTCCTTCCCTGTCGACTTCGTATCTGTGTTTTTTAGAGCAACAGGGAATTAAATCCAAAAGATTCGGACTTTGTTTTTTATTCTTCTTCATCTTTTGCAGGACGGTTGTTATAAACGATTAATGCAATAAGCGCCGCCAGTATAATAATAGAGCCGGCAAGCCTTAATCCTTCAGGAAGCTTAGCTCCTACAGAGATTTTGTCAGTTATTTTTGTAACTGTAAGGATTGCAAGAAGAACGCCCATTAATCCTTCTCCGGCAATCAGGCCTGAGCAGAATAATACGCCCTTTGAATTTTCGCATGAGTTTGCCTTGTTTTTTCTGTCCATGAGTTTTCGCAAGAAGCCGCCAATCATAATTGTTGCGGTCAGTTCAATCGGAAGGTAGATGCCGATTGCTACGGCAAGAGATGGCAATCCGAGCAGTTCAAATACAACAGTGCACATAGCGCCTATAAATACATAGCTCCATGGAAGATTACCCTGCATGACCCCTTCAGTTACAAGTTTCATCAGCGTGGCCTGTGGCGCGGCAAGATTTTTTGAACCAAAGCCCCATGCGGAATTCAGAAGGATTAAAATTCCGCCGATTGTCAATGCGGAAATTACAGCGCCAATCAATTCTCCAATCTGCTGCTTTTTTGGCGTAGCTCCAAGAAGGTAGCCGGTCTTCAAGTCCTGCGAAGTGTCGCCGGCAATAGCGGCAATTACGCATATAATTGAACCTATTGTAATTGCGCTTACCATTCCGTGCGCTCCAGTGTCGCCGGAGATTTTAAGAAGGATTGTTGAAATCAAAAGAGTTGCGATAGCCATGCCGGAAACCGGATTGTTTGAAGAGCCTACAAGACCTACCATTTTTGAAGAAACGGTTGCAAAGAAAAATCCGAACACAACAATCAAAATCGCGCTGACTATTCCAGCCTGAAGCGGAGGAAGAAGCCATATTGCCATTGCAGTTATAAAAATACCGATGATTACGGCTTTTATGCTTATTTCCTGCGATGTCCTTTCGTTGCTGCCAGAAGAATCCGTGACTTTCAGCCCTTTGATTGCGCTTGCAAATGTTTTGCAGATTAAAGGAAGTGATTTTACAAGGCTGATGATTCCTGCGGCGGCCAGAGCGCCTGCGCCGATATAGCGTACATATTGCGACCAGATAGCGCCAGCACCGCCTGCGGCATAAAGCTCAGCTACGCTGATAGTGCTCGGGAACAAAACAGTGTTTCCGCCAAAAGCGACGATTAAAGGTATCATCACAAACCAGGCGAGCAAGCCGCCGGCGAAAAGAAAGGAAGAAATTTTGAATCCGCAGATATAACCTACACCAAGTACGGCAGGATAAATTTCTGCGGAAAATTCAGTTTTAAAAGATTTTAATGGAACAACGATTGCGCCCATGGCGGCTTTCAGTCCGTCAACAATGAATTTGAATAAAGCGGCGATTCCCATTCCAGAGAACACAGCTTTTGCGGTAGAGCCTTTCTTTTCTCCTGCAAGAAGAACCTCGGCGCAGGCCTGCGCTTCCGGGTATGGCAGAGTTCCGTGTTCCTGGACAATAATTGAATTGCGGAGCGGAATCATAAAAAGAACTCCCAGAATAGCGCCGCAAAGTGTAATCAGCGAGATTGTAAGAATGCTTGGCTGCTCTATTAAACCTTCTTTTGCCCAAAGGAATAGGGCAGGCATTGTAAAAATTGCGCCGGCGGCAACAGATTCACCGGCAGAACCGATTGTTTGAACCATATTGCTTTCAAGAACAGAATTTTTCTTAAAAATGATTCGCGTAATGCCCATTGCGATAACCGCGGCCGGAATAGAAGCGGAAATTGTCATTCCAACGCGTAGGCCTAAATAAGCGTTTGCGGCGCCAAAAACAATCGCAAGTATAATACCGGTTAGAATTGATGTAATTGTAAATTCCGGAGTAATTTTGTCAGCCGGAATATAGGGTTTGAATTCTGAGGAATTTTCAGCCATCGGAATCTCCTTGAAAAATTAAAAAATACGGCTTGTAAAATGTTCTAAAAACAGCGTAAGCAAACTCACTGCCTAAAAAAACGTTTTGACATAATATATCCATTATATCATAGTTTTAGATAAAGGGTTAAAAAAAATGAGGGGAAAAGTCTTTCCCCTAGGCTCAACCCTGTCGGTTTTCGCCATACCCCATTCCAGCGGGGACACCCCACAACGCCCCGGTTGTTTTGAACATAAAAAGACCGTCTTGATGAGCGTCATTCAAAATCAGAGTATTCTATTAAAAAAAAATGAGTAAAAACTGTTGTGTGAGTTGGTTCATAGCTGAATTTCAGCAGATTCAACTATGAACTTTAGAAATTATTCAATAGTTTCAGTTCTTGTGTACCAGGTTTTGTTCAGCCAGCTGGAATCTCCGTGTTCCGTTGTAAACTTGTAGTACGCTTCTGAAAAATCTTTGTCCCATTCAACGCGACATGAATAATAATTGATGTCGGTTATAGAAATATCAAGATTGATAACGCCCATATTCATTACAGAATTTGCCAGAGAAATAAAATGGAAGTTCGTTGTCTTGTTCTTGTCAAATTTTGCTTCATATTCTGATTCGTAACCGTTTCCGTAGTTCACTTTTGCTTTCAGGCTGTGGATTATGTATGTTCCGTCCGGAATATTTTTTCGTATGAATTCACCTTTGTGGTTTGTAACTATTTTTATTATGCGTTTTGTTTTTATGTTCTGGAAATTTACTTCAATTCCGTCTTTTTTTTGTGCTGGAAGTTGGAATTCCGTAGTTGTTTGGAATACATGAAAAATTAAAATAGACATTTCCGTACAAAAGATTGTCTTCCGCTGTTTTTGGTTCAGGAACTGATGCGCAGCCTGTAAAAATTAAGCTTGAACATAGCATTGCGAGCGCAATTGCAAAAATTGATTTTTTCACTTGTTTCTCCTCGTATTGTGAATACTTTTTTCATTTCGCCGCTTTAGGTAGCAAACGGCAAATTTAGTGTAAAGAAAAAAAATAGTTTGTGATAGAGAGGAAAACTGCTGGGCGCAAAAAAATGTAAAAAAAAGGCTCTGTGAAAAAATCACAAAGCCTCTTTTTTTTACAATAGCCCGAATTTCGAGTTTTATAAATTCAGCAATTGAATGAGCTGCCAGAAAAAGCGCGTCAATTCGCCAAGCTGAGCGTACAATGTATCAGACTGCGCGATTTTTTTCAAAATCGCTTGCTATCGCTCAGAATGGCTCGGTTGCCGCTTTCTGTAGCAAACGGCAAATTTAGTGTAAAGAAAAAAAATAGTTTGTGATAGCGAGGAAAGCTGCTGGGCGCAACAAAGAGGCTCTGTGAAAAAATCACAAAGCCTCTTTGTTGTTACAATAATTTAATCTTTGGTTAGATCAACGGTTTCATTGCGGTCATGTAAGCGCGCAGTTTGCGGCCGACCACTTCAATCGGGTGGTTGCGGATTTCTGCGTTTACGGCAACCAGCTCAGCGTTGTTTACGCCGTTGTCCTTTACGTTAAGGCCTTTTCCGATGACTTCTGTGGTTAGTTTAGGCATAAGGTCTTTTTCCATCATTGGAGTAGCTACGTTTGAGAACAGGTAGCAGCCGTATTCCGCAGTGTCGGAAATTACGCGGTTCATTTCGTACAAACGCTTTCTGTCAATAAGGTTTGCGATGAGCGGAACTTCGTGAAGAGATTCGTAGTATGCGCTTTCTTCCTTGATTCCTGCGTCAACCATTGTTTCAAATGCAAGCTCGCATCCGGCTTTAATCATTGCTACCATAAGAATACCCTTGTCAAAATATTCCTGTTCGCTTATTTCAACAGAACTTTCTTTCTGGCTTTCAAACGGAAGTTTTCCTGTTTCTTCGCGCCATGTAAGAAGGTCGTGGTCTTTGTTCGCCCAGTCCTTCATCATTGTTGAAGAGAATTTTCCAGAAATGATGTCGTCCATGTGCTTCTGGTAAAGCGGAGTGAGCAATGTCTTGATTTCTTTAGAAAGCTCGTTGGCCTTGATTTTTGCCGGGTTGGAAAGACGGTCCATCATTCCTGTAATTCCGCCGAACTTTAATGCCTCTGAGATTACGTTCCAGCCGTGCATCAAAAGTTTTGTAACATATTCAGGATCCATTCCGTCTGAAACCATCTTGTTGTAGCAGCAGATTGTTCCGGCCTGCAGCATTCCGCACAGGATTGTCTGCTCGCCCATAAGGTCAGATTTTACTTCCGCAACAAAGCTGGATTCAAGAACACCGGCCTTGCTTCCGCCCATGCCGACTGCAAGTGCCTTTGCCATTGCCCAGCCTTTTCCTTCAGGGTCGTTCTCCGGGTGAACGGCGATAAGGTCTGGAACACCGAATCCGCGCTGGAATTCGTGGTAAACTTCTGTTCCTGGACCTTTTGGAGCGCACATGATTACAGTAATATCTTTACGAATCTGCATTCCTTCTTCAATCATATTGAAGCCGTGTGAATACCACAATGCAGAGCCTTTTTTCATTCTTTTCATTACTTCTGTGATTACAGGAGTGTGCTGCTTGTCTGGAGTAAGGTTTCCAACAAGGTCAGCGGTAGGAATCATCTCGTTGTAAGTGCCGACTTTAAATCCGTTTTCTGTAGCGTTTTTCCAAGACTGACGTTTTTCTGTGATTGCAGATTCGCGCAAAGCATAAGATACATCAAGACCGCTGTCGCGAAGGCACAGTCCCTGGTTCAATCCCTGTGCGCCGCAACCGACGATAACGATTTTCAAGCCCTTTAAAGCCTTTACGCCGTCCGCAAATTCGTCCTTGCTCATAGAGCGGCAATGTCCAAGCTGAAGTCTGGCTTCTCGCCATGGAATAGAATTAAAATAATTGTTGCCCATTTTATACCTCTAAAAATATTTTTTCTTTTTTGGGTGTTCCCAAAAATCTCGCGCCGCTCAATTTTTGGTCGCTATGTCCGGGGTTTCATTGCTTCACTTCACAGCACTTCGTCCTGTTCCGTTCCGCAACAAGCCTTCGGCTTGCCCCTTCCAGCGCTAACGCTTTTTATGCTTTTATTCTAAAGTTAAAATAGTGTTGCGTAAACTGAAATAATTTCAAGTTATTATTGCGTTTTGTGCAAGAATGATAAAAAAGTGCTTGTTGACAAAAAAATTGAATACCATTTTTTACCGAATGAATAAAAGCGCAAGCGGATTTACAATTTGCGAAGACTTTGAGCGATTAAAACGATTAAAGTGCGAAGCACCCAAATAAATACAAGCGCAGCGCGAGCTCAATCCGTCTGTAGCAAATTGGAAATCTGCGGGAGCGTTTGTTGTTCAATTTATAAAAATTTGCGATATTCATTTTTTTATCATTCTTGCGGAAAAAACTTTACTTTATTCAAAAATGGGTCGAAAATATAATATAGTTTTAAAGTCTTTCTTCCATTGATTAATCAAAAATATAAAAAGTTACGGAGCGATTGTATGTTTAAGAAAATTTTAAATTTTTTGCTTTTATCTTCTATTGGTAGCGCAATTTTTATGCTTTTTTTTGCCTGCTCGGTTGGATTGGGCGAGTCTGTTGATACAGAAGTTCCAAAGATTGAAATAACTTATCCGCCGGCTTCGCGCGCTGTTCGCGACTGGTTTTTGCTTGCGGGAACTTGTTCTGACGACAAAGGCGTGGATTCAATTACTGTTTCCGCGGAAAATATTTCCACAAACAAAACTATTGTGATTGGCACGGTTTCTCCAGCAAAAGACGGTTCGTGGTCAATAAGAATCAATGAAAAAGACGAGAACGGTAACTTCAAGCTGAAGGACGGAACTTACACTTTCAGCGCAGTTGCAAAGGATTCTTCAAAGCAGAATTCCGCCCCGAACTACAGAACTTTGGAAATTGACAATACTCCGCCGGTTTTTGTTATTAAAAATCCTGGGACAACCAACGGAAGCGCTCCGGCTTCATTCGGTTCGATTTTAAAGATTGTCGGCGCGGCTGCGGATGACCATGAAATTTACGAGCTTTCGCTTGCTGTTTACGACAGTCCGGCTATGGAAGGCGAGCCGAAGGCGGTTCTTTCTGAAAAAAATGTTGACAAGACTGATGGAATCAACGTTACTCTTGCCCGCTATAATATTGATGTTGAAAATGATCCGTCAAAGGCGGATGAGCTTCATAAAAATTATGTGAAACTCTACGACGTTACGGGCGGCGGCGACCAGCAGTTCTACGCTTCGGTTACGCTTAAGGATTCCGCGGAAGTCTGGCAGGATTCTAAAAAATCCCAGGCCGATTCAATTGGAAATTCAACGGACGGCGCGCTTTACCTGAACGATTCTGTTTACGACAAGCTGATGGGGAAAAATTCTGAATATAAGCTTACTGCCGCTGATTTTATGAAGCTTTTGAACGGAACATTCAATTCTTCTGCAGGTTCTGCTGACAGAAGCGCGGCTTCGTCTTCGGGCGGTGTTCTGGATGAAAAAACTCAGACTGAAATTTTGAATATTCTTTCTGCAAACCGTACAGACACTTTAAAAAATCCGGTTGCATTCAAGCTGAATAAAGACGCGAATCCTTCGTATGAAATAATGGGCTTTGCGTTCAAGAGCGGCGACATTGCAACGTTCGGCTCTCACAAGGCGGCAAAGCAAAGCTCACTTACTTTCAAGGCTTCCGCAGGGCGTGACGGAACTTCTGTAAAACCTACTTCGCTGAAAGTTTATTTGTTCGGCCCTTACGATTCATGCGCTGCTGAAACTCTTGAAAAAATCCGCACAGATCCGGAATCATTCTACGAATCTTCTATGAAAGAGGCGGAAGAAGCCGCGAAAAATTCTATGGGGGGGGGTAATCCGACTGAAGAGCTTGTGGCGGGTTTTTCAACTGCAAGAGTAATTGCGGATTATTCAGAAAGCGGCGCAAGCTCAACGGAAACTTTTACTGAATCAATAGAGCTTCCAAATACAATCACAAAGGGAAAATTTTATGCGCTTGCGGCAAGCGGCGAAGACATTGACGGGCTTTCGCTTGCAACCCAGAACTACTACGGATTTGTCGGCGAATCTGCCGGAACTCCGCCTGCGGTTTCAATTACAGGATTTGCAGACGGCGTTATGAAAAATTCCGTTTCAAAAATAAAAGTTTCAGGAACATTGAAGTCTGAAGAAACGGAACTTGCCGGTGTGGCTTATTCGGTTGTTGTGTTTGACGAAATCGATTCAAAAACGGTTGGAACAATAACCGGCGAAGTTTCTTCTGAAAATTTTAGTTTAGATTCAAAAAGACTTTCTGCGTTGTGGGAAGTCCAGGATATTTTAAAGGGCACTCTTTCTTATGAAAACGGCTATGCGGCTTTCGAGCCGGAGGACGGCAAGCGCTTTAAATATACTGTTACAGTTACCGGAAAAGATACTACAGGTCTTGTGTCAAAAGATACAAGGTCGTTTACGGTTGACAGAAAAGTTCCGGAAATAAAAATAAACGACATAACTCCAGTTGCTAAAAAAGAAACGGCTGCGGATGGAACAGTTTCAAAATATATTGTTAATGGAAAAATAAAGTTTTCAACCGTTGTGACCGACACGAACCTAAAGAATGTAAAAGTTACGGTTACAGACGGAACAAAGTCCGAAGCGTTTGAAGGAAATTCTTCTACAATTGAAAAAGAGATTGACACAACGAAATATAAAGACGAAAACTTCCTGACATTCAAGGTGGAGGCAGAAGATTCGGCTGAAAATACGGCGGTGAGTTCAAAAACCGATGTCTGGGTAAGCCAGAAAACCGACATGCCGGAAATAAAATTCACGAACGGAAAATCTGCGGAAGAGCTTGGCGGTTCTGAATGGGCGAATGTTACGAACGGTCAGAACGTGTTCGGCATAGAAAACAATAATTCCGCGAACTTTACAATAACCGATGATGACGGACTTAGCCTGGTAAGGGTTACGGTTTTTGATGAAAATCAAAAGCAGATTGGCTCGGAAGGCGCGGTTTCTGTCGCGGACGCTCAGCTTCAGGCGCAGCCGGATTCAGAAAATGCAAAAGATTCGGCGCAAAACCCTGTTGAATATAAAGTTTCCGGCGGAAGCACAACGTATGCGTTGGCGTATAAACTTCCGCAGAAGGCTGGGAAATATAAAATCCTTATAGAAGTTTTTGATACAGGGCATGACGACGCTGCGGATGAGGCTAACAAAGTCTGGCACACAACAAAATGCGAAAATTATGTCCTTATAAGCGAGGGGCGCATTTCCATTTCATTTGCTGAAATTTCAAACAATACATGCCAGGTAAAAGCAGATGAAAAAACAACGATAAAAGGAACGGTAAGTCTTTCTGCTCTGGAAAAACTTGCAAGCATTGAACGCTTTGCATCTACAAAAACGACAGTAACGGAAGAAAACGAGGGATCAGTTACAAAATGGATAAAGGTTCCAGAGTGTTCTGCAAAATATCCGTATGAAGAAAACACCGAGGAAACTAAAAAAATAACCGCAAAAGCAGAGGGTGGAAAAATCGTATGGGAGGATAACATTCCTGCCTCTATGATTGTGGATGGAACTCAGCATTTCTTCTATAAAGCCACAGATATTGCAGGAAATTCTGCGGAAATAGAATTGATTTGCAATGGTGACGGAACTGTCCCTGAGATTAAAAATGATTCTGAAGTTTATGAAAAATACAAAGGATGGGTAAATTCTACTTCTGTAAAACTTTCTGTTATAGCGGCAGATGTAAACGGATATGAACCAAGCGGAATAGCGAAAGTTTCGTATTCATACAATAAAGGGGAATCTGTCATTACCGGAGAACTTTCACGCGATGGTAAATCCTGTGATGCGGATGGAAAAATAAATGAAAAAGACGGAAAATATTACAAATATTCAACAACAACAGATTTGAGCGAAACTCCTACAGCCGGAACAATGATTACATTCACTGCGGAAGATAAAGTAGGAAATAAATTTGATATTGGTCCTTTTGCTTATAAAGTTGATACAACAGAGCCTTCTGCGGAAACACTATCTATTAAGTCATCGCAGGTTCTGAAGAGCTCTGGTTCTGTGGAAGTTACATATTCTGCGTCGGATAAGCTTAGCGGCGTAAAGTCCGTTGAATTCAGCACAGACTCCAACATGAAGGACGCTAAGTCTGTTGAAGAAAATTCTGGAACGTACGCTTACCCATTGGCTGGTCTTCAGGACGGTGAACGCACTGTTTATGTCCGCGTAACAGATAATGCAGGAAACAGATCTGAAAGCGTTTCTTCCGGTTCGTTTATTGTGGACAACACACCGCCAAAAGTTACCGTAACTTCGCCTGCTTCTGGCAACGTTGTGAATAAGACAATTTCATTAAACGGAACAGTTGTTGACAATAACCTTACAAAAACTACAACTCCTGTCTTGCAGTATTTTGATGGGGCTGAATGGAAGAGGCTTCTGTTTACTTCATCAACGCTTGACGGACAGAACTGGACAATTTCTGGAATTGACACAACAAAACTGAATAACTCTACAGCCTCAAAAGAATTTGAATTCAAGGTTCAGTTTACTGATGACGCCGGAAACGTTAATGAATCGCTTTCGTCTGCGTATAAACTGAAAGTTGACCAGAATACAGACCGCCCGGAGATAAAGCTTACGAATGTAAAAAAGACAGGAAGCGCAATCAGCTCAAATATTGTTCAAGGAGTTATTTCTGACGACGATGGTGTTGCCGGAAATCTTAAATTGTACAGAATTGATAAAGCCGATTATTCTCCGGCATCTTTGCCTGGTTCTTCTGGAAGTAAATGGAAGGCTGTTGATGTTGAATCTGGAACTGGAATCTGGAAAGCTGTCCTTGGAGAGGACGAAAAGCAGGGCGAAAAATGCTGGTACTTCTATATAATTGATGAAAATGGTGAAAAATTCTGTACGGCAGAAACTTCTCAACTTAAAAGACCGTATCTTTCAGATTCTGTAATTTCAAAAGAAGACAATACAACAGGAATTTCTTTCTTCTATGATACAAATCCTCCGGAGATTGAAGTTTCTGCAGGTTATGATGGAAAAACTTTTGTAGAAACAAATATTGTTTTTGGCGGTGCAGACGCTGCTGGAAAAAATAAAATTCACGTAAGGGCGATTGTAACCGAAGAAGTAGGAATGGCTTCTAAAGATCCTGTTACTCTTTTTGTTGGCGGAAAAAAACAGGAGCAGCCTTCTGGTTATCCAAAGTGTTCAAATAGCAAAGATGAAAATGGCATAGCGGTATATACATACGATTTTGCTCCTATAAATATTTCTGACAGCAGTTATAAAGATGGTTCTCTTTCAATCTCTGTTACTGCGGAAGATTCGGCAGGTCTTTCTAATAAAAACATGATGAATGTGATGATTGACAAGACGCCACCAATGGTAACAATTGTTTCACCTACAACTTCTGTTTCTGACGCTGTAACGTCCGCTGTTTCTATAAAAGGACTTGTTCAGGATAGCGCTTCTTATGTAGAGCGTTTGATGTATACAATTCCTAAAAACGGTGTTGATGATAATTCTCAGGATTGGAAAGATGTTGGAACATCAACTTCTTGGGAAATAAAATTTGCTTCAGGCGCTGCCGATTCTACAGACAGCCTTATTTATTATGTAAAAGCTAAAAATGGCGCAAGCTATACTTACAGCATAGAATCTTTTGGTACTGAAGGAATTTTTAAGCTTCCTATATGGTTTAAGGTAAAGGATACCACTGGAAACGAAGATACAATAAAAGACCAGTATGTTCTTGTTGACTCGGAAGGTGGAAGTCCTAAGGCATGGATTAATTCGCCTGAAAATGGAGCGACTACAAGCGGCGTTGTTACAATTTACGGTGGCGCAATTGACAATATAAGCGTTGCTGAAGTTAGAGTTCAGATAGATGCGAATAATGACGGAAAATTTGATGCGGATGATTATACTGAAATAAAAACTAAATGGAATTCAAATGACGACGTAATGGCAAGACTTAATGGTTCGGGCGAAAACTGGTATATTCTTGCAAACGGAACAAACAGCTGGAAACTGAATGTAGATTCTGGATGTATTACTGAAAAAGATAAAGCAAAATCTTTAAGGATTCGCGTAAAGGCTTTTGATAACGATGGCAATTCACGTGACTGGACAGAGCCTGTTACCGTAAAGATTGACGACGAAACCCCTGTCATAAAGAATCTTAAGCTTGTTCAGTATGGAAAAGGTGTGACTCCTTCTGCTTCATCTGTGCCTGTTACGGAGCGTGAATATATTTCCGGAATGTACATAAGCAATGTTTCTGTTGACCCGAAAGAAAATCCGAAAGGAAAGTGGTATTTAAAAGGCGAGATTTCTGACAATCAATCTGTTGCTTCTGTAACATTCAATATTATAAATTCTTCTGGTCAGAATAATATCCGCCTTGAAGATGAAAGCGAGCTTAAGCCGAATGTTGACAACTATGATTTGCTTGTGCCGCTTAGAACTGATGAAAGCGGTGTAATTTCTTATGAAATAAAAGCAAAGGACAACAATGTTGGCGAAACCTCGGTTTCTCTTGTAATCAATATTGATAGCACTCCGCCAAGTTTGTATAACACAAGCGGTTCTGAAACTTTGACTCCGGAAGATGCTCTTCGTTTGCAGAGTATGGGTAAAATTTTGGGAACAGGCGCTGACAATACTACTGTTGTAAACAACAATAAATTCTTTACTTTTGGAGACGTTGTTTCAGAAGCAGGAAGCGGTCTTGAATATATTGCATTCTATTTTGAACGCACCGGAAGTGAAGGCGGAAAACGCATTTATAATCCGATGTTTAAGGATGATAATATAACACTTGTTTCTGAAAATCCGAAAGACGGTGATGTTTATAAGAATGAAGACGGTCTTGTTGCAATGTATGTAACTGATCCTGGAAGAAAATCCGAGGATTCAATAACAATTCCTTCTGTTAATAAAAATATAAGAAAAGGCGGACTTATAAAAATTGCCGGTTCATACAGTCTGATTACGGAAGTAACAGGAACAACCGTAAAATTTAGTCCTTCCGCATCCATTGCGTTTAAAAATGCGGAAATTATTCTTGCGCAGGTTGTTGACCATAAAATAACAGAATCACTTGGTAACAAAGGCGTCATTTTAAATGACGACGGTGATGAGATGATTGAGTCAATAACTCAGCTTGGCATTGGTTATACTTGGAGCGCAAGTGTTGACTCAACAAATATTCCTGATGGACCAATAAATATCCATGTTGTCGCAATTGATAATGCCGGAAATATTTCAAAAGGCTCGATTGCCACAAAAGTCGAAAACAACCGTCCGCGAATTGCAAAGGTTATGCTTGCAACAGATTTAAACGGAAACGGCAAGTTTGACTACGATGCTGATTCTGCTCCTGAAACTGGTCGTGAAAACGAAACTTTAAATAATCGCACTGCGGACGGCGCAGAATTTGGAGAGTTCAGTTTCTATTCTGCAATGGAAGCTAAAAGCACAAATTTAAAGAGTGAGGTTGAATTAAAATCTGGAAGTTTTAAAGTTATAGGCGGCCTTGCAATTCTTCCTGAATTTGTTGGTGGAAATGGGGATATTTGGTATGTTGAAAAATATTCTAATGATTCATCAAGTACGGATTATACAGAAATTGCAACAGGTGTAGTGAATGCTGGTTTAGCAAAAATGGTTTCAAAAACTGATCTTATAGGAAGTGATACAAAGTTTGCAAACAAAAATCCTTCTGGCGTAACCTATGCGGATTTGATTTCTGAAAAAGGTGGAATTATTCTTGATAGTGTTCCTGAAAAATACATTAGTTTTACATTCTGGGATTCAACAGAAGAAACCACACGAGGAGCAGACAGCCAGTGGGCGCATTTGAAAATTCCTGTAACGATTTTGAGCGAGGAAGATGAAAAGCCTGTTCCTACAATTACGCCGTTCTATTGGGAAAGCAAGAGTGAAAACAGTGTTGAAAAAGATTCTGATGGCAACTTGCTTGGGCATATTGAGCTTGAAGGCGATTTGACTTCTGAATTGATGTCGGCTTATGGAGATACTGATTCTTTGAAAAAGCCAAAAGTTTCTGGAAAAATCAAGATTGAAGGAACTATAACAGACAACGTAAGAATTTCTTCTATTAAAATGGGCTTTGACGACTTGTTTAGTCCTACGGTACTTGCAAATTATGTGAGTGGCGCTTGGAAAATAGATTTGTCAGATAAAGATTTGCCAGATGAAGTAAAGAAAGCAGTTGTTCGGTTTGAAGTAAAAGATGTTTCAATTTCCCAAAAAGGACACGAAGCAGAATACACTCTCGTTGTAGACACTGAAAAACTTAAAGACGTTGCTGGTAAAGACAAGAAGATTGTAATTACCGCAACCGACTGGAAGAATAATACTAGTGTTGAAGGAACTGCGCAGACAACTGAAAACGCAAAAACTGCAAGGTACACGGTTGACGTTGTGCCGTATGTAACAGGAATAGGAACTGAATTAAGCGCGTTCTACCGCAGTGCTTCTAGTGTTTATGCCCGAACTTCAACTGGCCGCTATCCATTGCATGAAGATGAAAGCATAACATTCTACGGATTCAACTTGGGGACACCTGATGTAGCATTGAATGGAACAACTCTAAGCTCTGGTGGAACAGAAGTTTCTTTAAGCGATATTGTTGGCGGTTCTAACAAGGCAACAGTAACGACAGGAACAACTGCGACGTCCGGAGCATTTACGGTTTCTGTAAAGTCTTTGCAGGCGATAAACAACATGAATGACAACTCAAAAGAATACAATCAGCAACCAAACAACGTAAACAACAACATCTTGCATGATGATTTGTACGCAGATGTATGGCAGTTCAAGAATGCGGCGGAACCAATAAATGGTGGTGCAAAATATGTTACTATGAAAATAAATCCAAAAACAGGTGTGCCAGGATTTAGTTATGCAAACAGTATTTTGTACTTTAATATGCCTGGATATAATGCTGATAATAGAGCTGATTCTTGGGGTGCTGATAACAATACTGTTTCGGGAATCCAATATTCTCAAATTCCATTTGGAATGAATTATGGTGGATTTAGTCACAACACATTTACATTTGATAACTATGGTTATTCTTATGGTGCGGCTATGTGTACAGACACGCAAAGTGCAAAGGCGAGCGCATTCTTCCAGTTCTTTAGTAGGGAAACACCTATTCCTTATAATACAATGGATCAGAATATGAACTATGTTAATTCTGCTAATGCAAGCCGTTTGGATTCGTCTACAGTTCAAATTTCTAATGATGATACTACCGGTTGGGTAACAGATATTGATCGAATTCAGTCCATTTCTATGGAAACAACTCATGCTTCAACAGGTGCTCCAAGTTCTTCAACTCCTACTTATGTTTATATGGCTTATTATGATAAGAGTGCAAGACAAGTTCGGTTTAGGTGGGGAACTGTTGGCGATGCGACTGACAATATCGATGGAAAAGCAAATTCGACCCTTAACAATAGTTTTACTCGTGTTGGAAATTCTTATGGATTGGATGATATTGTAGATTCTAAGTATACGGGATATGCACAAGGTAAAAAAGATGATGGAGGTCTTCGTAATGGAGGGTTGCCAGATTCTTACGTAAAGTACAGTTACAACAATAATGAAGGTATTCCAATTCAAGTTGTTGCCGCTAATGGTATAATAGGTGCAAATGCTGCTTATAGTTCTGCAACAACTTATGGTGCTGGTGAATATGTATCTCTTGCGATTGTGGACAAAGATTCTTCAAATCCTATTGCAGTTGTTTCTTGGTATGACAGCAAGAATATGCAGCTTTGCATGGCGTATAACACAAGTCCAACTACAAGCAACAATTGGGTTTCTAAAGTTGTGGATTCAAATGGCGGTATAAATGTAAAGATTGCGGCAGATTCTGACGGTGGTATTCATTTTGCTTACTATGACAATAAAGGTGGTAGTGATTTGAAATATGCTTATATGTCATCGTGTACGGCAACACCGCAAATTGTTTCTGTAGATTCATTTGGTTCTGTCGGCGCAAAATGTACAATCGATCTTGCTAAAAACGCAAATGGAAAATGGGTTCCTTATATCGGTTATCAGATGAACGCATATTTAGGAACTCCACTGGCTGCAAAGATTGCATATCTTCCTGAAGGTGTGAGTTCAGCTATTCCTGCTGGTGTTAACGATAAAGACTATTACACAGGTAAATGGGAAGTAAGTATTGTTCCTACAAGCAATATTCCAAATGATGACTTAATAAATGTAGGCGTTTGGCGCGATTCAAATGGAAAGGCTAAAGTCTTTACAAGCAATTCTGACTGGTCTACAGGCGATGTTGCTCCGGGAGAGGTTGTTTCAAATTCCACATTGAATGTTGGCAATGCGACAATTGTGCATGGAAACAATACTTCAAATCCAATTATTGGTTATGGTATTGATACTGGAGCAATCGAAATGGCCCAGAAAAAATAAGCTGTTCCATCAGTAATTTTTCAAAAATAGCAAAACAACGGATTTCTGTGCAATATTTGCATGGAAATCCGTTGTTTTTTTTAATGTTTTGGCGTTGAATTTGTTTTTAGGAGATATTTTTTTTTGTAGGAAACTATGATTTATTTAAATATTGCAAATTGTGTAGAGGGGAATTTATATTTATGATAATTTCATTTTTATAGATTTTCTTGAATTTTTTAATTATTAACATTGATTTTAATGAAAATGTATGGATTGATATGGAATCTTTTACAGTTATTACAAACTCAATCGAGATTAAAAATCTTAAAAATGTTTATAATGGGACAATTGATATTTGCAAGGAATCTGGTATAAACCTCAAATCCGATATTGTTGGTGTTTATGGATAAAATGGTTCTGGGAAAACTGCAATTATTCAAACGCTGGTTTTGTTTAAGAAGATTGTCTCTGGTGGGCATATAAGGAACGATATGAATTATTGTATTTCTGTGGATAAGGATGAATGTCAAATTAAACTTGTTTTTTTATAATTGCTAATGAAAATACATTAGATTCCGGAAAGTCTGATGATTCATACATAAACTCTGTTTCAGAAAAGGTGGACCAGATGCCAGGGAAATTCTGCCTGAATACGGCTACAGTTTTCCTGTCATGAAATTTACAGATGATATTGTGCGGCTCTGTTTAAGTTTTAAATAATTGCGTAAATACGCAAAAATTCTAAAAGGCGCTTGCGTTTTGAAAATAGTGGCGTTATACTAGTAATTGAGAATAAATGCGTAAATACGCATTTATATTAAAAGTGTGTATGATGCAAAGACCCCGCTATTTAGATAAGCTTATCTCAAAAAAAGAGAACGGCCTTGTAAAAATTATTACAGGCAATCGTCGATGTGGAAAATCATATCTTCTGTTTACGATTTATCATGATTATCTTGTAAAACATGGAGTGGACGAATCTCAGATTATTGAACTGGCTCTGGATGAAACAGCAAACGCTGAATACAGAAATCCTATAGAACTGGATAATTATATCCGTTCTCTCCTGAAAGACAAAACCAGAATGTACTATATTTTTCTTGATGAGATTCAAAAGGTAGATGAGATTCAGAATCCTTATGTACCAAATCCGGATGCAAAAATAACCTTTGTGGATACAATACTTGGCTTTATGAGGCTTCCTAATGCAGATATTTATATTACAGGAAGTAACTCAAAAATGCTTTCTTCTGACATCGTTACAGAATTCCGCGACAGAGGGGATGAGGTAAGAATGTATCCTTTGTCTTACAGTGAATTCTATGATTCATTTTCAGGAGACAGAAGCAAAGCCTGGCGTGAATATTACACATACGGTGGTATGCCGCTTGCCGTAACAAAAAAGTCTCCAGTTGAGAAAAGCAAATACCTTAAAGACTTGTTTACAGGAACGTACATAAAAGATGTTCTTGAACGACACAAAATTATAAAAGAAACATCAGACTTGGAAGAACTCTTAAATGTAATATCATCTTCAATTGGTTCTCTTACAAATCCGCTGAATCTTTCGAATACGTTTAATACCGTAAAGCATAGGCCAATTTCCGCAAATACAATCAGTACATATCTTGAATATTTTAAAGATGCCTTTTTAATTGACAGTGCAGTACGTTACAACATAAAAGGAAAAAAATACATAAGCACCCCATTAAAATATTATTTTGTTGATGTGGGCTTAAGGAATGCCAGATTAAATTTCCGTCAGCAGGAAGAAAACCACATAATGGAAAATATAATTTTTAATGAGCTTAAAATCCGTGGTTATGATGTTGACGTAGGAGTTGTGGAACATAATACAAAAGATGCCCAGGGTAAGAGTCAGCGAAATTATCTGGTGGTTGATTTTGTTGCTAATATGGGCGATAAACGCTTTTATATTCAGTCTGCATTGAATATAGATGATGAGGAAAAACGTGCTCAGGAAATAAAGTCTCTCAGCCGTATAAATGATTCATTTAGAAAAATTGTAGTTGTAAAGGATAATATTGAGCCATGGCAGGATGATAATGGCATTCAATATATCGGAGTAGAGCAGTTTCTTTTGGAAGAGGATTATTTAAGGTAGGGCAGAAAAAATAATTATCACAAAATTATATTAAAATAAGTTTATATTTTTTCTACTTATACTGATGCAAGACAATATTTTGCGCCATTTCTGCGTATTCGGGAAGGATTCGGTTGTGGTGTTCTGCCAGAAATCCAGGGGAAAGCAGTTCGCCGCTGACAAGAACTCTTGTGGCGCGCAATTTTCGTTCCTCGTTCTTGCTGCTTGCCGGTTCTTTTTCGCACATCAGAAGGTATGCGTTGTAGGCTTCCAGCACAGAGGATTCTATAAGGTTTTTCTTTTGCGTTTCGTCTGACGGAAGTTCCGGGATTTTTATGTCCTTGTATTTTGCTACAAAATCCGGGTCTGCGCTAAGATTTTTGTTTGCGGAAAAAATTACCGGCCACAAATGTCTGTTTTTGTATTTTGCTTCGGCGATTATGTGGTAATTGCTTCCAGATGGAACAGCGAAAAGTTCAAAGTTGATTTTGTCTTCATACGATTCAGTTTTTTCCGGGGCTTTTTCCACAATTTCAGATTCTTTCTGAGCCGGTAGTTTTTCTTCTTTTGTTTTTTGAATTTTTTTTGTCGGCGCGGAACAGGTTTTTATAAGGATTGAAATTATCAGGATGAAAAGCAACAGTAAAATTCCTGCAATCACAAGAATTTTAAATTTTTTCCCGGAAATCGCTTTTTCTGTTTCATATTCCGGTTCGTTTTCAAAGTCATTCTCGTCAATTCCAAGCTCGTCATTGTAAAAATCGTCATCAGGTTCTTCTGCGGTTTCTGGAATTATAGTGTCGTCGGGAAGTTCTTTTGCCTTAAGATGTTCGTAAGGCTTGTTAAGCCTGCGTGCAACCGCCGCGCATGGAACAAATTTTATACGCCAGTGCGCCGGAATGTTAATTTTTTCGCCGCTTCCAGGATTGATTCCTGTAGTCGCTTCAATCCAGGTTTTCTTGAACGTGCCAAAATTGTAAATTGAAAAACTTTCGCTGTCTTTTAATCCTTTTCTTACGATTGTAAAAAAAAGTGTGGAAAACTGTTTTGCTGTTTCAAACTTTATGCCGGTTTTCTGAACAAGTTTTTCCGCCAGTTGGGATTGTGTTAAAAACTCATTCATTTATCTCGTCCTTTAGTTTTACCGAAGCCTTGAACTTCAGCTTTATCTTTTTAGGGTAAAGCATTTTTTTTCCATTAACAGGATTCCGTCCGGCGCGCTCTTTTGTTTCTACAGGTTTAAAAGTTCCGAATCCCGGCTGGATAAATCTGTTCCCTGATTCAAGTGCAACGACAATTTCTTCAAGCATTGTGTTCAATGTTTCGTTGCACTTTTTTTTTGTGAGGCCAAGTTCCGTTGCCATTTCGCTTACTAGTTCCTGTTTTGTCATACCTTTATTTTATCCCATTTTTTTAAAATGAAAAGAGATTTATGAATATTAGGTTGAATATCGAGTTTTTTTTGCAAAAAGAATAAAAGCGCAGGCAGATTTGCAATTTGTGAAGATTTTTGGCGATTGAATTAATTAAAGTGCGGAGCACCCGAATTAATACAAGCGTAGCGCGAGCCAAATCCATCTGAGCAAATTGGAAATATGCCGAAAGCGTTCTTTCGTAATTTGTAAAAAAAACTCGAAATTAAGCCTATTAGTTTGAATGTTGAGTTTTTTTGTAATGAATAAGGGCGCAGGAAACATTTTTTCAAATTTCAAAAACTCATTATCCGTAATATCTAATGTTAGTAAAATTCGGAATTATATGATAAAATATCTTTGCAATATGAAAGATGAAGCTTATCCAAAATTTTTATTGAGCTCGGCGCAGATTTTAAGGCTGATTTTCAGGATGGTCAGGCAGATTAATCAAAATCTTGGAAAAATAAGTTGTGAAACTGCATTTATTGCCGCTTCAATAGCGAAAAGTTTACCGGCAGAGAAAAAAATCTCTCTGAAAGATGCGGTTCTTTTGTCGTTGTTTCATCTTTTTGGATTTCTTCATTTTTTTGGTGAAGAGGCTGTAAGGCTTTCGGAGCTTACGCAGGAAGAAATCCATCATTCTTTTTTATACGGATATTATTATTTAAAGGAAATGTCGCCGCTTGGCGAAAATGCAAAAACCCTTCTTTATTATGACAAAAAATATGACGAAAATCTTGCGGCAAAAATTCCGCAGGTTGAATATGCTTCGCTGATTTTTACTGCGCAGTCGATTCAAAGTCTTCTGGACGACAAAAAGGGAAACTATGTTACGTCAGATTTTCAAAAATACGGATTTTCAAAGTTTAATCAGCTTTATCTTTTAATTTTTAGACAGCTCGATATTGATAAAGTTATTTCCAAGAAGATTATTTCCGATTCTTTTCAGCAGGATATGGAAGGCTTGTTTGATTCTTTTGAATTTTCAGAGGAAGAGACTTCGCAGCTTTTTAAGCTGATGATTTATCTTATCGATTTTAAAAGCACGCAGACTGTTCAGCATATAATTCATACGGCATGCTATGCGGTTTCAATCGGAAAGTTAAAAGGTTTGCCGCAGCCGCAGCTTGACGAGCTTTTTACCGCCGGAATCCTGCACGATTTGGGGAAGATTGAAATTCCTAATACGATTCTTGACTCTCCGGACCGTCTTTCTGCGTTTGAATACCGCGTAATGAAGGCGCACGTTGAGAAAACGGAAATTATTTTAAGAAACATTGTTCCGGAAAAAATAAAAAAAATCGCAGTTCATCATCATGAAAAACTTAATGGGCTGGGCTATCCGGCAAGGCTTTTTGCCTCGGCTCTTTCCGAGCAGGACAGGATTCTGACTGTTGCAGATATATTTAGCGCGCTTGTGGACGAGCGTTCGTACAAAGAAAAATTTGACAAAGAAAATATCATAGAAATTTATAGAAAAATGGCAAACGCCGGCGAAATTGAAAAAGGTGTTCCTGATTTTATTCAAAAGAATTATTCTATTTTTGAAAAAGACAGGGAACACTATGCGTTTATGTTTGGCGTTCCGCTTGGAATGGTAGAAGTTCAGTATCAGGAAGAAATTTCTTCCGAACTTCAGGAATCCGAAATTATGGAAGTGAAGCAGTTTTAAACAAAACCCTCCGGCAGACTTTTAGTCCGCCGGAGGGTTTTTATAATGCGCTCGCCTGCGTTGAATTTATATTACACCAAACCCTGTGCAATCATGGCGTTGGCAACCTTTACGAAACCGGCGATGTTTGCGCCTGCAACGTAATTTACCCAATTACCTTCTTTTGCACCGAACTTGACTGCTGTGTCGTAAGCGTTTGCGTGGATGTTTACCATGATGCTGTGGAGCTTTTCGTCAACTTCTTCAGAAGACCATGAAAGTCTTTCTGAGTTCTGGCTCATTTCAAGACCGGAAGTTGCTACGCCGCCGGCGTTGGATGCTTTTCCTGGCGCATACAAAATTTTTGCGGCAAGGAATTTGTTTACAGCGTCGATGTTTGATGGCATGTTTGCGCCTTCAGCAACAAGTTTACAACCGTTGTCCAGAAGTTTCTGTGCATCTTCGCCAAGAAGCTCGTTCTGTGTCGCACAAGGGAATGCGCAGTCACATTTTACTTCCCAGACTTTTTTGCCTTCAAAGTATTTTGCAGACGGGAACTGCTTTGCATATTCAGAAATGCGTCCGCGGCGAACTGTTTTAAGTTCTTTTACCCAGTCAAGCTTTTCCTGTGTAATTCCGTCAGCATCGTAGATGTATCCGTTGGAATCAGAAAGTGTAACAACTTTTGCGCCGAGCTGGATAAGTTTTTCAGCGGCATATTCCGCAACGTTTCCAGAACCTGAAACAACGCAAGTTTTTCCCTTGAAGTCCTGTCCGACTTTTTTAAGCATTTCCTGCGCAAAATAAATCAGACCGTAACCTGTTGCTTCCGTACGAATCAATGAACCGCCGAATGTAAGACCTTTTCCTGTCAAAACACCAGTGTATTCATCGCGGATTCTCTTGTACTGTCCAAAAAGATAGCCGATTTCGCGTCCGCCAACGTTTTTGTCGCCGGCTGGAACGTCTGTGTCTGCGCCGATGTGGCGGTAAAGTTCTGTCATAAATGACTGGCAGAATCTCATAACTTCTTTGTCCGATTTTCCGTGCGGATCAAAGTCAGAACCGCCCTTTCCGCCGCCCATTGGAAGCGTTGTCAAAGAATTCTTCAAAACCTGTTCAAAGCCAAGGAACTTTAAAACAGAAAGGTTTACTTCTTTAGAAAAACGCAAACCTCCTTTGTAAGGTCCGATTGCGCTGTTGTACTGAACACGGAATCCACGGTTTACATGATAATTTCCTTTGTCATCCATCCACGGAACGCGGAACTGGATAACTCTTTCCGGCTCAACAAGCCTTTCAAGAATCGCATTTGGCTCAAGCTCTGGCATCTGGTCAACAACTGGATCAAGAGTTGTCAAAACTTCTTCTACAGCCTGAAGGAATTCAGGTTCATTTGGATTTTTAGCTTTTACTTCTTCCCAAACTCGGTTTACGTAAGCGTTTTTCATAAGATTTTAGCCCCTTAATTGCACCCTATATCAGGATACAAGCAACTCATTATACACTATGTCTTTTTTGTTAGTAAATAATTTTGCAAAAAAATGTTATTTTTTTGTGTTTTTTTGCATATATATTCAAAATCATGGCAAACGCATTATAAATAATTTAAGTAAACTTTGCGCGAAGGAACGGTTTCGTGGTCAAAAACACTCTGATTGTTGAGACCGCGTGAGCGGTCAATTCTATAGTTACTTTGCAACAATCAGCGTGTAGCGCATTATTGCGCGATTTTGAACCACGAAACCGTGACTGGGAGCAAGTTTTTTGCTGAATACATTTATAATGCGTTTCCCTGTATTCAAAATTCTTTCAGGTTGTTAAAAATGTTTTAAAGCAATATACTTCTATAAAATAACGAGTTCCGCATCCTGCGGTTTTTTATAAGAGGAATTTATGTCTTTAGACTGTGGTATCGTTGGATTGCCGAATGTTGGTAAATCCACAATTTTTTCTGCATTAACAGCAGCGCCGGCAGAAGCTGCAAATTTTCCGTTTTGCACAATTGATCCTAACGTTGGAATTGTTGACCTGCCCGATGAACGCCTTGATTTTTTGGCTTCAGTAAATAATCCAAAAAAGAAAACTCCTGCATCTGTGAAATTTGTGGATATTGCAGGACTTATAAAAGGCGCAAGCCAGGGAGAAGGTCTTGGAAATCAGTTCCTGGCAAATATCCGTGAATGTGCGTGCATTGCCCATGTTGTCCGCTGTTTTGACAATCCGGACATTATGCATGTGCGCGAAGATTCAAAGGTTGAAGCGCCTGTTGATCCGGAAAGCGATGTCCTTACAATCAATTTTGAGCTTGCGCAGGCAGATTTGCAGACAATTTCAAAACGTCAGGAAAAAAATATAAAATCAGTCCGCGCGCTTGGAAAAGAGGCGGAAAAACAGCTTGCTCCGTTTAATTCTGCGGTGGAAAAAATTCTTCCTCTTCTTCAGGAAGGGAGATGTGCCCGTCTTGCCGACCTTACAGATGACGAAAAAGCTGCCATAAAAGATATGTTTCTTTTGACAATGAAGCCGACTCTCTACGTTGCAAATGTTGACGAAGATTCAATTGCTTCCGGAACAAACAAGTATGTGGAAACACTTAAAAAAATTGCAGATTCAGAAAAAAGCGAAGTTGTTGTAATCTGCGGAAAATTTGAGGCTGACCTTGCGGAAATCACGGAAGACGCGGACCGCAGGGAATTTATGGAGTCGGTTGGTCTTAAGGAAAGCGGACTGGCTGTCCTTGCAAGAAAAGCCTACCACCTTATGGGGCTTGAGACATTTTTTACGGGCGGTCCGGATGAATGCCGCGCCTGGACAATCCATGCGGGGGACACTGCGCCAAAAGCGGCCGGAGTAATCCACACGGATTTTGAAAAAGGATTTATTAAAGCGGAAGCCTATTCGATTGAAGACTTGCGGAAGTATGGTTCTGAGCAAAAAATCAAGGAAGCCGGAAAATACCGCCAGGAAGGAAAAGATTACGTTGTGCAGGACGGCGATGTGCTTTTCTTTAAATTTAATGTCTGATTGTTTTTAAGCAGACAGGACGTTTTAGTTTTTAATTCGTATGGAGTATAAATGCCCTGGCGCAAGTCGCCGGGGTTTGTTTATTCTGCGGTTTCTTGTCTGTTTTTTCCGCTTTGTTTTGCCCTGTAAGCAGCTTTGTCCGCGGATTTTAACCACTCGTTGCCGGACCAGCCTTCTTTGTAAAGGGATATTCCAACGCTCATGGAACAGTTGATTTCAGATGTAAAATAATCAAATTCTATGGTTTGAAATTTTTTCATTATTATGGAAATTGTTTCTTTTATTTCCGGAATTGTTTTATCCCTGAATAAAATTACAAATTCGTCTCCGCCGTATCTGAAGGCATTCCTGTTTGTCTCAAGCGTTTCTGTTATTATTTCGGCTAAAGAAATAAGGACGGCATCTCCTGTCGCATGGCCAAATGTGTCGTTTACCGTCTTGAAGTTGTCAAGGTCGATGAATGCAAGAGCAAGGTTTTCAGTTTTTGTTTCAGTATGCATCAGTCTGTCTATGGTTTCTGCAAGCGCCCTTCGGTTGTAAAGCCTTGTAAGCGGTTCAAGCTGGAGTTCTTCAGTAAGGGCAAGCAGTTTTTTGTAGTTGTGGCTGATAAAAGAAATCTGGGCGGTTTGAGAGCGAAATAATGTCCTTGCGACGTTGTATAAAAGGGATATGATAAGAATATCGACTGCGAGCATTGTGATTTTATAGGATAAAGTATGTTCGTGGAAAAGGAATGTAAAGACAAGGTAGCCTGGAACATATGTTATAAATGATGCGATGAAAAGAGCTTTTAAAAGTTTCTTGTCTGTGGTAGGGGACGCCACAAGCATTGTGGATGCAGGGAGAATCAGAACAACCGAATAATGCGCGTTGAAAAATGAGATAACTGCAAGAATCCAGAACAGCTCTGAAATAACAAGCCGGGTTCCTTTTTGCCATGGCGTGGTCTTTTTGTTTATTGCAACCGTAATTGGAATCATGCCCGCAATTTGAAGTATTGATGGAATTATTGCCCTGAAAAGAAGATGCCTGAAAAAATTGACTGAATCAAGCTGTTTTGTGAAGTACGTAAGAAGAGTTGCCAGGAATATAAGAAGAAATGTCGCGCCAAATATAAACCAGCACTGTGTGTTTAAACGTTTTTGCCAGCGTCGAAAATAAGTTTCTTTATACTCTTCCAAAGTCATATATAAAATTATATCAAACCTGATTTTAAATTACAATTCGCAAAATCCCGCGTTGATTCCGTTCATGACGTTGTAAAAGTCCGGGAAGGAAACCGCGCAACATTCTGCGTCGTTTATTATTACGGATTCTGATTCTTCAAGTCCAAGTCCAAGAACTGCAAGGCTCATGGCTACTCTGTGGTCGTCAAAGGATTCGACTGTTCCGCCGTGAATTTTCCATTCAGGGTTTTTTGTTCCGTCCGATTTTTCAGGGCTGTGGCCAATGATTCTGAACCAGTCAGGACCTGTCTCGACTTTTGCGCCTAATTTTTCCAGTTCCTTCTGCATGACTTCAATTCTGTCTGTTTCTTTTTTGCGGCAGACTCCGATGTCTTTTATGGTGATTGTTCCTTCTGTGAAGCAGCCTGCCACAGCAAGGGCGCAGATTGCATCCGGATAGCCTGAAAGGTTTACGCAAAGTTCCTTGCCCGGAAGATTTTCTGTTGAAAGCCTTGAGGATTTTGCCGTAAGCGTATTTTTTTCTTTGTCTTCGGTTATGTTTGCGCCAAGTTTCTTCAGAACCTCGACTATTTCCATGTCGCCCTGGCTTCCTGAGTAGTCAATGTTTTCGATAGTGATTTCGCTGTCGGAAATTAACGCTGCGACCAGCGGAAAAGCGACGGCTTCCCAGTCGCCGGGAATTTCTTTGTCAAAGGCTTTCATCTGAACCGGTCCGTGAACCTGGATGTGCTTGTAGTCTTCGCTGATTTCAAGTTTTACTCCCATTTCTTCCAGCCATAGCCGGGTCATATTCAGAAAAGGAGTTTCTTTTGGATCTGTGAGTTCAATGTGCGTAGTTCCGTTCAGCCGGCTTGCCGCCATCATTATTCCGCTTATGTACTGGCTTAGCCGTCCGTCTGTAACAATTGTCCGGTTTTCTTTTATCGGGCCTTTTATTATTAGCGGCGGAGCATTTTTTTCCGGTCTGGAAATGTATGCCTCGGCTCCAAGCTGCTTCAACGCATCCACAACATGAAGAATCGGCCGTGTGCGGATTGATTCATCGCCTGTAAAAACTGACCAGCCGTTAAAAGTTGCCGCAACAGGACTCATAAAATACAGAAGCGAGCCGGAATTTCCTACGTTTACAACATCGTCTGGAAGATGGGCGTTTTTTCCTGCGCCTTCAACAATCCAGTCGGATGGATTTGAAATATCAACTTTCGCTCCAAACAATGGAACTGCCTTGCTGGATGAAATGCAGTCTGCTCCTGACAAAGGATTTCTGATATGGGAAGTTCCTTCTGCCAGCGACGAAAATAATAACGCCCGGATAGTATGGCTTTTAGAACCTGGGACTCTGATTTTTCCAGAAAGTTTTGCTTTTTGCGATTTGATTTTCATAATGATTCATTTTACCAAAATCTTAATTTCCACGCTACAAGTTTTTTTTAGGGCAGATTTGTAAAATTCCTTGCGCTTTTTTAATTTGCGGTTGCAATGCATTTTATTGGAAGGTGGTCTGAATATCCTTCTCCGGTGTAGATTTTATACGCCTTCGGAATGAAGTTTTCGCCGCACCAGTTTCCTTCTGTAAGAACTTCAAAATTTTTAATTGTGATTTTGTCGTTTGCAAAAAAATGGTCAATCCGCTCCCATGTATCCTTAAAATAGTAGCTTCCGGGTTCTTCCTGCTCCCCTGAAGTGTTGAGCCATGGTGAATAAACCGGAGCGTTTTCGTTTTCCGGAGTATAAAATGTCCGCAATTCTATGTTTTGACCGTTTTTCCCGGATTTATATTCCGCCGACTTGAATTCTGAAATGTCCCGGTTAAAGTCTCCGCAGGCGAGTACCGGAAAATTTTTGTGTTCATTTATTTTTTTTGCAAGAATACTTTCCTGCCAGTTGCGCCAGACTTCAGATTCTTCCGCGCCGCCAGATTTTGATTTCCAGTGGCTTACAAAAACGCAGAAGTCTTTTCCTTCAAAAATAATATTTAGTTTCATCAGCGGACGCATTGCAGGTTGCTCGGAATTTTCTGTCCTTATATCAATGTTGTGGATTGTGACTTCCGAAATTGGAAATTTTGAAATGACTGCGCAGCCGATTGCGTCTCCCGGATTTTTTGAAAAAGCGCCGTACTGCCAGGAATCTTTTGTGTTCCAGCTTTTTGATGACATGAAATTTGTTATGTCGTAAAGTATTCCGGAATTTTCTATTTCTTCAAAAACGAAAATATCCGCGTTGATTGAATTTATTGCGGCGCAAAGTTTTTCCAGCCTCTTTTTGTAAGATTCTTTTCCCCAGATTTGCGATTTTGTGAAATTTGAATATTCAGTTCCATCGCAGTTTCCGTCAAAAAAAGTCTGTACGTTCCAGTTTACGACTGAAAACGAATTTGCCGGAATCCTTGCTGAAAAGCAGCCTGAAAAAATAAAAGCCAAAAGCGAATATAAAATACGTCTGATTTTTTCCATAAAAACCTCCCATAAAAAGTCAACGAGAAAATTTCAATTTTCGATTTGACTTTTTATGCCCATTCGCAATGAAATGAGAATGGGCAGTTGATAAGAAAGTTTGCAACGCAAACTTTTGAATAAAAACTTTGACGCTATCTTAGGCAAAGTTTTTATTACACTCTTTACTTTATATAGCAATTGTTTTTCAAAAACTGAAATGATTTGCGCTCAATTCGTCATTAATTTTCAAAAAAAAATCAGGAAAATCCGGCGTTTTCGTTATCTTTCGTAGCTGGAGGCGATGTTCAGCTGTGTTCTGTATTTTGCGACTGTCCGTCTTGCGATTTTTATTCCTTTTTCTGCAAGGATGTCTGCTATTTTCTGGTCGGAAAGTCTTTTTTCGCCGGGTTTCTGCGCTTTCAGGATATTTTCAATTTCAAGTTTTACACTGTCTGTTGAAATATCTTCGTCTTTTTTGCTGTTTTTTTCTATTATATTATTTTTTGTTAAATCCGGTCTTGCGGAAGGCAGCGCTTTTGTAAAAAAATATTTTACCGGAAAAGTTCCCCATTCGCACCGCAGGAATTTGCTGTCCGCCATTCTGGAAACCGTTGATTCGTGTACGTTTATTATTTTTGAGAATTCACGCTGCGTCAGCGGAACTAAATGTCCCGGACCTTTTAAAAAGAATTCTTTTTGAAGTTCCGCAAGTTTTTTGAACGCATTTAACAGAACCTGCTCACGGAAATTCAGCGTGTTCAGAAAATTTTGTGCTTCTTTCAGCTGAAGCCTTATGACTTTTTTGCTCTCTTCGTTCAACTCCGGAGAATTTTCTTCTTTTTTTAAGTCTTCTGCAATTGAAAGAACCGGAATCGCCTGATTTGAAAGCACAACCTTTAACTCTTCGGGATTTTCCCCTTCGGCAATGTATACATCCGGCTGAATAAAATGTTCCTGTGAAGATTTAAATTCCTGCGCTGGAACTGGCTGCAGGGACTGAATGAACTCTATTGCCTGTTTTACTTTTTCCGTAGAAAGCTCATCTTTTTTTAACTGAATGTCATCCGGGTTTGGAGTCCAGAACGAAAGTTTTTCATTTTCTTCTATATTTTTTTCAATTTTGCGCAGGACTTTTTCTGCTAGCGGCGGTTTTAAGATTTCAAGCCTGCCGTGAAGAATGTAAAGGGCGATTTTCGGCGCGTTTTTTTTAAGCTTTGCCTGAATTTCAAGGCTTTCCGTGGCGTTCTGGCAGCAAATTCCTTCCGGATCAAAGCGTTGGACGATTGAGAGGCATTTTTTTAGAAGCGCTTCGTTGTCTCCTTTTTCCGGTTCTATCAAAGTTATCGGCGCAAGGATGTGGAATCCGTTTTTATCAAGGTTTTCTATCAGTTTTCGGCAGAGGCGGTTTTCGTTTTCCGGCAGGTTTGTCATATTAAGCTGATGAATAAGGTGTTCCTGAAGAGTTTCTGTTTCATCCGGCGCGCTTTCCAGCATGCTCTGGTATTTTTCCGCGGCCTGTTCGCCTGATGCGGTTGAAATTCCTGTATGGACTGAATCCGTGCTTCCGGCAAATTTGTCTTCTTTTATTTCAAGCGCAGGATTTTCGTCGACTTTTTCCAGGATTTCTTCCCTGAGTTCAAGGCTTCCCATGGCAATAAGGTTCATTGCCATTATCTGCTGCTGAGAAAGTTTCATTATCTGCGCCTGAACGCTTTTTTGCGCAAGCGAAAGTCCCTGTGCTTCCATATATTTGATTATAGCACAAAGTTAAAGATTCAGTTATATTTTGAAGTATGAAAACTTTTGAACAAATGGGAATTCGAATCCCGGAAATCTTATTGCCGAAAAATCTTGATGTTTCAACCTGGTCAGTTGTTGCCTGCGACCAATATACTCAGGACAGGGAATACTGGGCTTCTGCTGAAAAAATTGTAGACGGAAAGCCTTCGACCTTAAATATAATTTTGCCGGAAGTTTATCTTAACGATTCTGGAAAAAAGGAACGAATCCAAAAAATCCGTTCTACGATGAAAGAATACCTTGAAAGCGGAATTTTTTCTGAACCGCAAAAAGAATTTGTGTACATTGAACGGACTACTGCGTATGGAAGGGTCCGCCGCGGTCTGGTTGCCGCGCTCGACCTGGAAACGTATGAATGGAAGCCTTTCAGCAAGGCTCTTGTCCGCGCCACAGAAGCGACGATTGTTGACCGGATTCCGCCTAGAATGGAAATCCGCCGCGGCGCGCCGCTGGAGCTTCCGCACATAATGCTTCTTGTGAACGACCCGGAAAAAACTCTTGTGGAAGGAATCGGCTCTTGTGTTTCAAGGAAAAATCCTATTTATTCGGGTTCGCTTATGCAGAATTCCGGCAGCATAAAAGGCTGGGCGGTTTCTTCTGCGGAGGAGATTGAGTGCGTAAGGAGCGCGCTGGAAAAACTTTCTGAAAAAAACGCTTCTTCCGATGGTTCTGTGTTCCTTTTTGCGGTTGGAGACGGAAACCATTCCCTTGCGACTGCAAAAGCCGTGTGGGATGAATATAAGTCTGAAAATCCGGAAAAGGCCGCGGACAAAAATTGCCCTGTTCGCTATGCGCTTGTTGAAATTGTAAACATATACGATTCTGGATTGACTTTTGAACCGATTCACCGCGTTGTTTTTAATGGCGCCGGACAGAATAAAGATAATTTTTCAAGAAAAATTATTGAAAAAATCGCGGAAAAACTGGGCGGAACTGTAAAAAACGTCGGCTCTGTTGAAGAGCTTGAAAATTCCGTAAAAAAATCATGCGCAGATTTTGGATTTGTGTTCAATGCGGACGGAAAACAGGAATTTATTCTTGTTCAGACAAAAATTACTGAGCTTGCGGTTGCAAGTTTTCAGCCGGTTCTGGATGAAATCCTGAAAAATGATTTTGAGTCTGCCTCGATTGATTATATTCACGGCGCGCAGGAAGTTTTCAGGCTTGGCGCAAAAGAAAACACGCTGGGAATTCTTCTTCCGCCAGTTGCCAAGGACAGTTTTTTTGCCACAATAAACAGCCATGGACCGCTTCCTAGAAAAAGTTTTTCAATGGGCGAGGCGGACGAAAAGCGTTTTTATCTTGAGTGCCGCCGGCTTTTCCCGGATTCGTAGATTTTTGTTCACATATTTTTTGACAACTGCCAAAAAACGCAATATTATTACTCTTTGATGATTATTGTGTATTGTTAAACTTATTTTTGGAGGCACATCATGGCGATTATAGCAATTTCACGGCAGGTAGCAGCATTAGGGGACGAAATTTCAAAAACGCTCTCTGAAAAACTTGGTTATAGATTTGTAAACAGAAAAGAACTTGAAAAACGCATAGTGGATTTAGGTTTTTCCCCGGAAAAACTGAAAAAATATGACGAGCGCAAGCCGGGATTTTTTGCATCTTTGGTAAAAGACCGCGATGAATATCTGAATTATCTTCAGACTGCCGTTCTGGATACTGCCGCGGAGGGAAATTGCATTCTGCTTGGAAGAGGTTCTTTTCTTATTCTGGAAAATCTTCCGAACCTGATTCCGCTTCGTTTTGTGGCGAAAGATTCAGTCAGGATGGAACGGCTTATGAAGGAACACGGCTGGAACGAAAAACAGGCGCTCCAGCGCATTACCGAAAGCGATAACAACCGTAAGGGCTTCCATAAAAGTTTCTTTAATGCCGAGATTGAAAATCCCCAGCAGTTCCTGATGGTTATGAATACAGGAATGTTTGATGTGGAGACTGCTTCGGATGTTATTGTTTCTCTTGCAAAGTCAGTTGTAACGCCGGAAAAAGAGCTTGCCGGAAAAGCGAAGCTTCAGGAGCTTATAAACTGCCAGCATCTTGTTAATAAATTGATTTTTGAATACAAGCTGAATATTGAATTTTTGCGCGCAGTTATCAACGGAAATACTTTGACGCTCCAGGGAGTCGCTGATTCTTCTGTGCTTGTGGAAAGAGCGATTAAAATCAGCGCGGTTGAGCTTCCGGGATACAACATCACTTCTTCGATAAGTGTTGTCCAGGATTTTAAAACGCATTTTTAGTAAATTTTCAATGCTTTTCTAATCGGCTTTTTTTTGCTATAATGAAAATATCAGGATTATTATGAAGACGTCTAACAAATTTACGCTGGCTAGAGTTTGCTTTGCGCCGGTATTCTTTTTTATTTATTTTATTCCGGTTTGGGCTCAAGATGAAAATTTGGCAAAAATTTCTGCCTGTATAATGATTCCTCTGCTTGCGCTTGCGCAGCTTACGGATTATTTTGACGGTCATTATGCAAGAAAAAATGACGAAGTAAGCGATTTTGGAAAACTCTTTGACCCTTTTGCGGACGTTATGCTGAACCTTACGCTTTTTGCTTGCGCCCAGCATTCGTTCAGCGCTGTTTTGAATCCTGCAGGATATATGCCGGCTGTCTGTTTTGTTCTGATTCTTTACCGCGAGTTTACGATGAATTTTTTAAGGATGGTTGCTGTAAGCCGTGGAACTGCGATTGCCGCGCGAAAAGGCGGAAAGCTAAAGACAGTCTTTTACATCGCTTCCGGATTTTATATGCTTGCCGTTGAGTCTTTTATCCGGCTGGGTACAAATATAGACATTTCTGCTTATATGCCGACCTTGCATACGGTTGCTTATGCAATGTTTGCTGTCTGCGTGCTTCTGAGCTATATATCCTTTATTGATTATATCCGTGCCTTTGCAGGTATTTTTAAGCAGGAAAAATAAATTTCTGATTGCTGTAAATAGCCTGAATGTCGAGTTTGTTGTAAAAAGAATAAAAGCGCAGGCAGATTTGCAATTTGAGAAGATTTTTGGCGATTGAATTAATTAAAGTGCGGAGCACCCGAATTAATACAAGCGTAGCGCGAGCCAAATCCATCTGAGCAAATTGGAAAGCTGCCGAGAGCGTTCTTTCATAATTTGCAAAAAAAACTCGAAATTAAGGTTAAATAAGTTTATTTAAAACGAAATTATCTCGTCATAAACCTGTATTGCAAACACGTCTGTCATTCCAGAGATAAATTCCACTACGCATTTTGTGTATGAGCCGATGTCGTTCATGTTGAAAAACTGTGTTGTGTTTATACGCAGTATTTTTTTTCTATCCACATCTGTTTTCCATGTCGCGGGGCGGTAGTTTGTGTACTTGATAAGCCATTCTGTAAAAGTTTTGCCTAGGACAGGATAGTATTTTAATGCCTGCGCCATCCTTCCGTTTCTTGCGTAGTCGTAATAGCGCATCAGCGTCCTGAATATTGTGTGCAGGCAGTTGTCCGCATAGCAGGAAAATTCTTTTAGCCGCCAGTGATTGTAAATATGCGCAAAGTTGAATTTTTTTAGTTCCAAAATGAAGTTAAAGTATTCCTCGCTGAAGCAAAGTCCTTTTTCCGGCGAGCTCTGCTGGCAAAGGTCGACAATCAGGTCGTTTATAAGAACGGTTGTGTTAACGGCTTTTCCGCTGCGGAATGCGTGGCTTCCCTTTGAGCTCAGCGTTGTCGCGACAATCTCGCGCATGTGCCGGTACGCTGCCATGTCAAGAATGTGGTACTGCCGGGCGTCTTCTATGTCGCGGCCAAGGTATGCGATTTTGTCCGCGATTTTTACAACGCAGCCTTCCCATGTGAACGGCTGAATTAATCCGGGGCGTTTTATAGAATACAGGTCTATTGCCTCATTTCTTGGCTTTATTCCCTGCTGGTCAATTTCGCCGCAGTGGCATATAAGTCCGTCGCGCACCGCGTATGTAAGGTTCAGCGGTTGTGCGATTCCGTCCGGGTCTGGAAGCGTTTCTATAAAATCTGCAAAAAACAGGGAGTTGCGCTCATGCCAGAATTTTTTAGGAGCGTCTTTGCCTTCTTTTTGCTCCATAAGGGAGTTTAGGCAGTCCTCGCCGTGGTGTCCGAAAGGCGCGTGCCCGATGTCGTGCCCAAGGGCAATTGCATTGGAAAGCTGCTCGTTAAGTCCAAGGTATTTGCATATTGTGCTTGCCACGCTTGCGACGTGCATAACGTGTTCCATTCTTGTGCATACATGGTCGTTGTGCGGCGCATAGAAAACCTGCGTTTTGTGCTTCAGGCGGCGGTATGCCTGGCAGTGCAGAAGGCGCGTGTAGTCGCGCTCAAAGTCGGAGCGGATGTCGTTTCTGTCATAAATCGGAGTTTCGCGTTTTATGGCTTCCTGCCACTTTGGATTATTTTCATCGCATCTTTCTGATTCAAAGCCGTTCTTCATACTTAGATTATATTCTTTGTTGTGTAAAAATTCCATAAAACAAAAAAAGAAAAGTCCCTGACGAAAAAGGAGAGGAAATCATCAGGGACTGGGATTATATTCTATTGTTATTCGCTTTACACTAAAACAACAAACATCAGAATTGAAGGTTACATTTTTTTATTAAATATTAACCCGGTTGCCGTTTTTCTTTTTGCTTGACAAATTCTCTTATTCTGTTAGACTTATCAGCGATGACAAAAACTAGAAAAATGTCATTTTAAAAAATATGAGGTAATTATGTCTAAGAAATTTGCATTTTTATTCCCTGGTCAGGGGGCGCAGGAACCTGGCATGTTAAAGGATATTTGCGAGGCTTTTCCAGAAGCGCGCAAGGTTGTTGATGAGGTTTCAAAAATAACTGGCGTAGATATGCCGCGCCTTATGTGGGAATCAGAAAAAGAAGTTCTTAGCCGTTCAGATAACAGTCAGCTTGCGATTACAACAGCTTCTTTGGCAACTATGAAAGTTCTTGAAGGCAAGGGAATCGTTCCTTCTGCTTCTATGGGTTTTTCTCTTGGTGAATTTCCGGCTCTTTATGCAGCCGGAGTTTTTTCTTTTGAAGATGTAATAAAGGTTGTTCAGAAGCGCGGTCAGATTATGCAGAAAGTCTGCGATGAAATTGCCGCTGAAAACGCGGGCCATGCGCCAGGAATGACCGCATTGATTGGACTTTCCCCGGAAAAGGTTGAGGAAATTGCTTCTGGAATTAAAGATGCCTATGCCGCGAACCTGAACAGTTCTGTTCAGACAGTTGTGAGCGGAACATTTGACGCTTTGACGGAAGTTGAGGCAAAGGCAAAAGAGGCTGGTGCCCGCCGTGCGCTTCGTCTTGCGGTTGCAGGACCGTTCCATTCACCGCTTATGCAGAAGGCTGCGGATGAATTTGAAAAAGCGATTGCGGATGTCGCGTTCAACGACCCGAAAATTGATTTGTTCAGCAATGTTACAGGAAAAAAAGTTACAAGCGGCGCTGAAATTAAAAAGAATGCTGTTCTTCATCTTACAAATCCGGTTCGCTGGACTTCCGAAGAAGCGGTTCTTGCTTCAATTTTGAACGATGACTGGCAGATTCTTGAAGTTGGACCTGGAAAAGTTCTTTCCGGACTTTGGGCAAAAACAGAGTTTGGTGAGAAATTTAAGGTTCCTTCTATTAATACGGTGGAAACAATCAGCGGGCTGGAAGCTTAAAATCTGAATTCGGGCGTTGCCTGCCTTCGGCAGGCCGGGTGTTCCAGCCTTCGCCTGCCGGCTCATTCCTGCGCTGCGCTTCGGAACTAAAGGGCTTCCATACCCTAACGCATTTAGGTTTTTGGACTGAAAAAAATAAGATTGGAAAAAACCGGGGGTTTAAGGGAAGTAAAACCCCCGGTTCAAGGTAGAGGGTTTTCTTCCCCTAAAAAAAGCAGATTAAGCCTGCGATGCTTAAAAAAGGAAAAATATGTTAAAAGGAAAAAAAGCTCTTGTTACTGGTTCTAGCCGTGGAATCGGCCGAAAAATCGTGGAAACTTTTTTGGCTAACGGCGCGGAAGTGTGGGGACTGTGCTCAAAACCTTCTGCCGCAAAGCCTGAGCTTGAAGCATTTGCAAAAGAAAATGGAACTGTATTTCATGAGATTTGTGCAAATGTCGGTGATTCAGCGGTTCTTTCTGAAGTTGTAAAAGCGGCTCTTGCGGAAGCCGGAAATTTTGATGTTCTTGTGAACAATGCTGGAATTACGCGCGATGGTCTTTCGTTCAGGATGAAAATGGAAGACTGGCAGAACGTTCTGAACGTAAATCTTACAGGAACTTTTGTTGTTACGCAGATTGTTTCCAACGCAATGCTCCGCGCGCGTGCCGGTTCAATTATCAATATGAGCTCGATTGTTGGAATCCACGGTCAGGGCGGCCAGGTAAACTATGCTGCTTCTAAGGGCGGCTTGATTGCCTACAGCAAATCTCTTGCAAAAGAAGTAGGCGCGCGCGGAATCCGTGTAAACTGCATTGCTCCTGGTTTTATTGAAACAGATATGACCGCCGTTTTGAACGAAGACCTGAAAAAATCAATGATTGACGCAGTTCCGTTAAAACGCGCCGGAAAACCAGAAGACATCGCGAACGCCGCTCTATTCCTTGCCAGCGACCTGTCAACCTATATCACAGGCCAAACCCTAGGTATAGACGGAGGTATGGGCTGCTAAGAAAGGAATGCAAACAGGATGTTTGCCTACTGCGGAGCAAGCCGCTTGCGGCTTGTAAATAAAAACAGCAGGACGCTGTTTTTATGACTGGTATGGGCTGTTAAGGAAGGAATGCAAACAGGATGTTTGCCTACCGCGGAGCAAGCCGCCTGCGGCTTGTAAATAAAAACAGCGGGCGTTACGGGCGGCGTTTGAGCCCGTACGGTGGGTACAACGAAGCTTTTATTTCTTAAAATAAGATTATTAATTTAGCTTCGTTTGCAGTTTTGCAAGCAAAACTGTAAATTGATGTTAATGACCGTAGGGCGGTTGTCCGCCCTTCTGTTTGAGAATATGGCGTCTGCAAAAGACCTTGGGCTTTTGCAGATTAGTGAGCGGCGGAGACGCGAACGTTGTTGCCCGCCTTTCTGTTTGAGTGTATAAAGAAATAAAATTAAAATTAAGGAAAAAATATGGAAAAAAGACGAGTTGTGATTACAGGTTTGGGAGCGATTACTCCACTTGGAAACAGTGTCGCTGAATTTTGGAGCGGAATTAAGGCTGGAAAGAGCGGTATTGGACCGATTACTCATTTTGATGCTTCTATAAACAAGGTTCACTATGCGGCTGAAGTAAAAGACTTTAATCCTGGTGACTATATGGATCCAAAGGAAGCTAGAAAAATGGCGCGCTTTTCGCAGTATGCGGTTGCGGCTGCTAAACAGGCTCTGGAAGATTCAAAATTGCTTGGTAATGCGGATGTTCTTGATGAAACCGGTTGTATTCTTGGTGTTGGAATCGGCGGTTTTGAAGTGACAGAAGCTTCTGCAAAGGGTTATTTTAATTCTGGATGCACAAAGACTGCTCCGATGACAATTCCTGAGCTTATTCCGAACGAAGCCGGCGGAAATATTGCCATGCAGTTTGGATGCCATGGTCCGGTTCAGGCTGTTTCTACCGCTTGTTCTTCTGGAACTGACGCTATGGGCGTTGCTTTTGACATGGTTCGCTCAGGCAGGCTTGATGTTTGCCTTACTGGCGGTGCTGAATCAACAATCAACGGCTATGCGATTGTTTCTTTTGAAGTTCTGCACGCTCTTTCTACAGGCTTTGATGATGACCCGACCAAGGCTAGCCGTCCGTTTGACAAGAAGCGAAATGGTTTTGTAATGGGTGAAGGTGCTGGTGTTCTTGTTTTTGAAGAATATGAGCACGCAAAGGCCCGCGGCGCGAAAATTTATGCTGAAGTTGCCGGTTACGGTTCTTCTTGCGATGGTTATCACCTTACTTCGCCAAATCCGGATGGAATCTGCGGTTCTAAATGTATGACACGCGCTTTGAAAGACGCCGGAATGGATCCTTCTGAGATTCAGTATTACAATGCGCACGGAACTTCTACCCATATCAATGATCCTTCTGAAACAAACATGGTTAAGCTTGCTTTTGGCGAAGAAAATGCGCGAAAACTTAAGATTTCTTCTACAAAATCAATGCACGGCCACTGTCTTGGCGCGACTGGAGCGATTGAGGCGATTGCCTGCATAAATGCGATTAACGACAGTTTTGTTCCGCCGACAATCAATCTTGAAGAGCAGGATGTAGAAGGCGGCTGCGACCTTGATTATGTTCCAAACAAGGGAATAGATATGAATATTGATGCTGCGATGAGCGCGACTTTTGGTTTTGGCGGTCATAACGGCGCGATTATTTTGAAAAAGGTAAAATAAGTTTTTTTTGGGGGGGGATGAAACCGCCTCTGCTTCGAGGCGGATGTTTTCTTTCCCCAAATTCTTGATTTATGGGAGAAAAAATGCTGACTACTGATATAAAATCTTTGTTGCCGCATCGCGAGCCGTTTTTGTTTGTTGACGCTATTGTCAGCGCGGATGAAAAGGGCGCGGTTTGTGAACATACTTTTACCGAAAATGAGTTTTTCTTTAAGGGACATTTTCCGGAATATCCTGTAGTTCCTGGTGTGATTCTTTGCGAGACAATGGCTCAGGCTGGCGGCGCCGCTTTGCGCTATCAGGGAATTGTTCCCGGAAACAGCCTGTTCTTTTTTGCGACGCTGGACAAGGTAAAGTTCAGAAATCAGGTTCGTCCTGGAGACAAGGCGCGCATGGAAATCACATATTTGCGCACAAGTCCAAAAATGATAAAACAGGCCGGAAAACTCTACGTTGGCGACACCCTCTGCTGCGAAGCCGAGTGGATGTGTTTAGTAGGCGCAGCAAACTAGGTTTGCGAGCCTACGTTTTAATAAATTTCTTTGCACACAAGCCCGAAAGGGCTTATGTGTTTAGTTGGATCGGCGCAGTAGCGCCGTCCAACGGAGTTAAATAATTTCCTTGCACAACCCGGCGAATGCCGGATGTGTTTGGTAGGCGCAGCAAACTGAGTTTGCGAGCCTACGGTTTAATAAATTTCCTTGCACACGAGCCCGAATGGGCTTATGTGTTTAGTTGGATCGGCGCAGTAGCGCCGTCCAACGAGTAGGATAATTTCCAAGCGCAACCCGGTGAATACCGGGATGTGCTTAGTTGGATCGGCAAAAATGCCGAAATGCTGTAGAAAAAGTGGCGGAACATTCTGAATCAGAAACATTCAGCGTCCTTGTGCGCAGTTTTGATGCCACCAGGTTTTAATTCTTCAAGCATCCAATAGGAACAACAAGAACTCCATCTTCTCTTCTGTATGCATATTTTCCTACTCCAATCAATACCATTAAAAAAGCCGGCGCTTTCATTTTTGAAACATCAATTTTATTTTTCAGCTTCAAGAGATTTGCTGCACCTTCATCAATTAAATCATCGCCGCCAAGCTTAATTTCTATCAATCCATAGGAGCCGTTTCTTAAGTGAATAACAGTATCACATTCAAGATTAGTGTTATCCCTGTAGTGATAAACAGCTCCATCCAGGCTTTCTGCAAAAACTCTTAAATCTCGTACACACATTGTTTCAAAAAAAAGGCCAAATGTTCTTAAATCATTTATTAAATCATCCGGTCCAATACCAAGACTTGCAGTAGCAATTGAAGAATCCACATAATATCTTGTATCGGAAGTTCTTATTGCAGATTTTGATCTCAAATTTGGATTCCAGGCGGACATATCTTCAACAACAAAGATTTTTTTCAATGCTTCTATATAAGAATGAACTGTATCTTCATTTACTGTTTCTGCTTCATTTGCTGCAATGTCTTGGGCAATAACTGTGCTTGCAACCTGACTTCCTTGATTTCTTGCATAAGATTTCATTATTCTTTTAACGCGCTCAGGATTTTTATTTACGCCGTCTGCTCTATTTATGTCAGATTTAACAACTGCATCATAATAATCAAAAGCCTGTTGCAAAGCTGCCTCTGTTTTTAATCCTACAGCCTGAGGCCATCCTCCCCTGCATACCAGATAAGCAAGTTTATCTATATCAAGAGTATTTTCTCCATCAACATTTAAGTTTCCTGCAAACAATGATTTCAAACTTACTTCTCCAGTTGATTCTCCCGATTCATAAAGGCTCATAGGTCTCATAGTAAGCCATGTAAAACGACCTGTTCCTGAATGTGTAATTTCTTTTGTATCAGGAGGAACTGCAGAGCCTGTTAAGATAAATTGCCCCATCTTTCCTCTCTGGTCTACTTCATATCGAACAGTATCCCAAAGAGTTGGAGCAATCTGCCATTCATCAATAAGCCGAGGATTATCACCAATTAATAGTCTTTGAGGATTTAATTTTGAAAGCCTAAGATTTTGTTCTTTTTCCAATGGATTATCCATTCTGAGAACACTTTTTGCCTGCCGTAATGCGGTTGTTGTTTTTCCACACCATTTTGGACCTTCTATAAGAACAGCTCCCTTTGACTCAAGCTTCTTTATCAAAATTTCATCTACAATTCTTGGTTTATAATCATCCATAAACTCAATTATACATCAATTTCGGCGAATTATAAAGTAATTTTTCGGCGTTTTGTAATAATTTTATATAGCGATTTGTAACACTTTTGTTAACAGTTTTGGGATTTTTTAACTTGCCGACTTTGCACATTGTTTATTCTACTCAAACTTTACTTCTTCGCTAGATTTCTTTTCAATGGGAATTTTTGAATATATATAGAAAACAGTTGCGGCAACAGGATGCGCTGTCCGGGCAATCGCCATTCCGCCGTGAATATTCAAAAACATACTAGCGGGCGTTGCGGGCGGCGATTGAGCCCGCACGGTGGGTAGACGAAAACGAAACGTATGTTGAGTTTGAGGCGTAGGGCGGTTGTCCGCCCTTCTTGATGATGGTGCGGCGTCTGCAAAAGACCATGGGCTTTTGCAGAGTAGTGAGCGGCGGAGACGCGAGCGGCGTTTTCCGCCTTTTTTGTTTAGTTTTCCAGATTTTTAAGGTCGTACGGTGTTTCCTGGTAAACGTAGTAATTTATCCAGTTGCTGAAAAACAGGTGGGCGGTGCTTCTCCACGTGGAGTTTGGAAATGATGTGCTGTCGTCATTCTCAAAGTAATGTTTTGGCAGCTCAATCGGAAGGTTTTTATTCTTGTCCCGCCAGTATTCGTTTGCAAGGGTGTTTGTGTCGTATTCCAGATGTCCGGTCATAAAGATTTCGCGGTCATTGTTTGATTTTATGAGCGTTACTCCTGCCTCGTTGGATTTTGCAAGAATCGTAAGTTCCGGTCGGGCCAGCACGTCGCTTTCGTTTACAGTTGTGTGGCGGCTCTGTGGAATTGGGAAAAGGTCGTCCATTCCGCGCAAAAGGGAGTCGTTCATGGTTGTGCGTTTGTTCTGGAAAATTCCAAACAGTTTTTTTTCAAGCGGGATTTTCTGTATGTTGTGAAGGTGGTAAAGTCCTGCGAACGCGCCCCAGCACAGGTACAGTGTTGAAAATACGTGTTTTTTTGCGTAGTCCATGATTTTGCAGAGCTCGTCCCAGTAGTCGATTTTTTCAAAAGGAAGCTGTTCTACAGGCGCTCCTGTTATAATCATTCCATCGTATTTGTTCTTGAATATTTCACTTGAAGGAATGTAGTATTTTTCCAGGTATTCTTTTCCTGTGTGCTTGTAGTTGTGGTGCTCCATGCGTATAAGCGAAATTTCTATTTGCAGAGGGGTGTTTCCCAGTAGGCGCAGAAGCTGTACTTCGGTTATTTCCCGCGTTGGCATAAGGTTTACTATTGCCACTTTTAAAGGGCGGATTTCCTGGGTTTCGGCCCTTTGCTCTGTCATTACGAATATATTTTCCTGCTCAAGCGTATTTACAGCCGGCAGGTCAGCGTTAATTTTAATTGGCATAATTTAAGAATAGCAAAAAAAATAGTGATTTGCTATACTTTTATGTATGGCAGAAACTGATAACAGAAAGGCGGCTTTGAAAAAACTAAGGCTTTTGTCATATAGTTCAAAGTTGAATATAAATTCGTTTAGAAAAAAAATTGAAGAGGCTTTTTACTGTCCGATTCTTCCGAATCGTGTGGAGCGTCAGGAGCATAATTACGGCGGAGTGAACTGCGATGTTCTTTCGCCGGAACTTTATTCTTCCAGGCGCGTGCTGTTTTATATCCATGGCGGTTCGTTTGTGGGCGGTTCAAGGGCGAGCTACAGAAGTTTTTGTTCGATTCTTGCAAACCGCACTTTTAGCCGCGTTGTTGTTCCTGAATATCGTCTTTCGCCGACCTATGCTTTTCCCGCTGCCATAGAAGATATTCAGTCGGTGTTCCGGGCGCTGTTTACGGAAGAGCAGATTGCGCGTTCGCTGGACTCTTCTGTTGACGAAAATGGAAACCGGCAGGAGGTGCTGCCTGAATTTATAATCGCGGCGGATGGAGCGGGCGCTTCAATCGCTATGGCGTTGCTTTTGAATTTGCGTGAACGCTACAGGAACTGTATAAAGAAGGTTGTTCTTCTTTCTCCGTGGCTTGATTTAAGTCCAGGCGCCGCGCTGTTTGCGCAGAAAAAGGCGCAGGATGAAGTTATTTCAAAGGATGTGCTTAAGCAGAGCGCGGAGGTTTATACTTACGCCTCCAATCTTGAAAATCCTCTTGTTTCACCGATGCTTGCAAATCCAGGGCAGTTGACAGGATTTCCTTCTACATATATTCAGGTAGGAGAAAAGGAAATTCTTGTTGATGACGCAAAGAAATTTGACTCAATTTTAAAAGGTTGCGGAGTCGACTCGTCTGTTGAGGTTTTTCCGGGCATGATGCATCTGTTTCAGCTTGCGGAAGGATTTCTTGAATCCAGTCACGAGGCGCTTTCTAAAATTGCGGAGCAGGTTACGGGTTCTTCTGAAAATGCGGAACGTCAGACTTATGAAAACAAGCCTAGACTTGAACAGAGCTTGAAGGGGGAATCATGATGGAATTGCTTTCTCCGGCTGGAAATGTTGAAAAACTTTACTATGCGTATGCTTATGGCGCGGATGCGGCCTATATCGGTTTGAAAAAATTTTCCCTGCGCGTAAAGGCGGATAATTTTTATGAGGATGAATACAAAAAAGTTATTGCGCTGAAGGAACGCTTTCCGGGGCGGCGGCTGCACTGCGCGCTGAATATTTCGTTCCACAACCGCGATATTGATAATTTTCTGCAGAACATTGATTATTTCAAGGCGTATCCGATTGATGCGTTCATTGTGCAGGATATTGGAATTGTGCCTATTTTGCAGAAATATTTTCCGGATGTTGAGCTGCACGTAAGCACTCAGGCTAGCTGTGTGAACCGTGAAGCCGTTAAAATGTACAAATCAATGGGTTTTAAGCGTGTTGTTCTTGGACGCGAGGTTACTTTAAAAGAAATCCGCGAAATAAAGGATGCTGTTCCTGATGTTGAGCTGGAGGCTTTTGCCCATGGAGCGATGTGCATTGCCTATGCCGGACGCTGCCTTATGAGCGCGTATCTTACGGCAAGGAGCGCGCAGGCCGGAGCATGCAGCCATACCTGCAGATGGAATTTTAAGCTTTTGTCAGAGGCGGATAAGGCGAAGCAGCTTGCTGAGTCTGGTTTGCTTTCTATTGAAGAGGAAAAACGGCCGGGTGAATATTTTCCGGTTTTTGAAGGCGATGATTTTACGGCGATTCTTTCCAGCAAGGATTTGCGCATGGTGGAACACCTTGAGGATATGAAAAAAGCGGGTGTTGATTCCATAAAGATTGAAGGCCGTATGAAAAGCGTTTATTACGTTGCGCTTGTTACGCGCGCCTACAGAAAAGCCCTTGACGCGCTTGAAGGAAAAATTTCTTCTGAGGAAGCCAAGCCTTTTATTGATGAGCTGGAAAATGTAAGCCACCGCGAAAGCGGAACTGGATTTTATTACAATCCTGCGGACGCTAATGAAACTGTGAGCGGAGCGACGGACAGCCGGTATATTCTTGCGGCGGAAATCGGCGGGGAACTTACTGAGGCGGAGTCTAAAGAAATTTTTACGGCTGGAAAAGATTTTAAAGCTTGTAAACAGAAGGAATTGGATGAAATGCACCCCAAAGCCCGCGAGGCCCGGCTAAAGGATTACGAAATTCATCCTGAAAAAAATCCTGATGTGATTGAAGAAAAAGACGGCTGGAACATTTACAGAATGATTCCGCTGAATATGATAAAGGCTGGTGAAAAAATTGAATTTGTTTCGCCGGATATTGTTGCAAAAAAAGCGGATGCGGATGAGTGGCAGCTGGTTGACCCTGAAAACGGAACTTTAAGGAGCTGGGTTTGTGACGGGCATGAATGTGTTCTTTACACAAAAATTCCGCTTCAGGCTGGCGCGCTGATTAGGATTGAAGATCCGGATTACGTGCCGGGAAAAATAAGGGATTCAGGAAGATAGCTTGAAAAAAAAGACGGTTTTAATTTTTTCAGTTTTTTTCATTTTTTTGAATTTTTCGGTTTGCGCCGAAATTGTTGATTTTTTTAGCACCCAGAAAAAGTGGAGCGTGACCAACGGCTTGAGCTTTAAAAATGGAGCGGATTTTGCGCCTTTTACTACTGCGGTTGACCTTTCCGTTGATTTTGATATGCGGGAAATCCGGGCGAACGCCGGAGTTTTTGTTCAGCCAAGCCAATTTGATTTTTCTACGGAGATTATTTACTGGCCGACTTTTTTTAACTGTTTTAATGCCGGCGCAGGCTCGATTTTTCATTTTGTTTCCTACAGCGATATTTTTGTTGAGCTTGACTTTTTGACTGGAGTTTATCTTTCGTACCATACTCCTGAAAAATTTGACTGCATGGTAAATTTTCTTTACCACGGAAAATCCGCGCGAATTTTTGAAATAGAAGATAAGGTTCCTTGGCTTAAAAATGATTCAATCGCCTTTAAGACTGAATTTAATTTCCGTCCGATTAGGCGGCTGAACCTTAATCTGTCGGTTTCTTCCTATTCAATGTACAGGTATATGCTCTGGTTTGCGCCGGATTTTTCTTTTTCCGCGGATTATAAATTTTTTGATATGTTTGCCGTTGGCGGACAGATTGAGATTCAATATATTGATATGTTTACGTTAAGTTCAAATTTGAACAATGTTGACATTCGGATTTATGGAAGGCTTGATTTTTAATGTATTTGACTGAAAAGAAATTGTTAAAATTTGTCTTGTTTCTTTTTTTCTCATTTTCAGGGTTTCTGTTTTGTTCGTGCCAATATTATTCTTATGGTCTGGACGAATTTCTGTACAGGGACAATTCAATCCGTAACCGTTCTTCCAGATTGAAAAATCTGCAGGATGAAAGTCCGTATGAGCTGGCCCTGAAAAAAAATCCAGAGGCTCCGGAAGCTGTTAACGCCGAATTTACTGCCTACGATTTTCTTGTTATTACGGACGTGCATTTTGGCGGCGAGGGGCTTGCGCATAACGGTGAGCGCCGCGATGAGGAGTTTTTTAAATGGATTTCAGCGAAGTTTCCGGATTCAAAAAAACGGCCGAAATTTTGTGTTTGTCTGGGAGATGTAGCGGAACACGGGCTGGAATCAGAATTCAAGGATTACAAGAAATTTACAGACAGGCTTGAAGCTAATTTTGGAATAAAAACTTATAATGTGATTGGAAACCACGATTTGTACAACGCCGGCTGGAAAAATTATGAAAAATATAGTTTTCCGTACTGCTCGTTCTATAAATTCAGAACAAAAAAATTTACTTTTTATTTTTTGGATTCGGCGAGCGGTTCTTTAGGGGATGACCAGCTTACTTCCTTTAAGCGCGATATGGAATATAACGAGCGCGGACGAAAAAAGATTGTCTTTATGCATATTCCTGCTTACGCCGGCGGATTGTTTTATTTTGTAATGCAGAATACTGTTGAGCGGAATAAATTTATTTCGTATTGCGCGGATAATGACGTTATTGCGCTTGTTGACGGCCATACCCACAAGGAAATTACAAGCAATCTTGGATTTACGGAGTACAATATTCCCGGCTATCTGGAAAAGCGCGGCTGGGCAATTGTTTCTGTGAATGAGGATGCGGGAACTGTTTCTTCAAAGTGCTATTATCTGGATTGATTAAATCTGCGGATTCAGTAAAAAACTGAAGGTTCGGGTGTCTTCTAGGTTTCGTCCCATTCTACAGGAACTGTCTTTTTTTCGTGGTTAGGAATCCTAAGGTAGGTAAGGCAGTCTGCGCGGTGAATCATAACTCCGTTTGAAACTGAAACATATCCGACAATAGGGTTTGGAAAAGCCGGTTTGCAGCACTGCGCAAAATTGTATATAAAATTAGACGAGCCTGCGACCTTTACTTTTGTTATGTTTCTTGGCGCTTCGTTCGGTCCTGTTCCTTTTTTGTGTCCTTTTCTTTTTTCATCCTGAATCGCATGGCTTTGAGCCTCGTGCTCGGCTTTTGCCGCCTCAAGTTTTTCTGTTGCTATTTTATCAACAAAATTCGGGTCGTTCGCAACAAGCCAGGCATGGATTTTCTGGCGCGCTTTTGAAGTTTTTGCAAATTTCAACTGATTTTCAGTTGGATGCGCCTGAGGGTTTGTCAGAATCTCAATAATCTGGGTGTTTTTTAACTTTTGCGTAATAGGAATTATTTTTCCGTCTGCTTTTGCTCCGATGATTTTTTCACCGATTCCAGAATGGATTGAGTATGCGAAGTCAATTGCCGTAGAGCCTTCGGGAAGGTGCTTTACGTCGCCGTTTGGGGTAAATACATAAATTTCGTTTCCGAGCAAATCGCTTTTCAGGCTTGCGAAGAAATTTTCGTTTGTCACCTGCTTGTCGCGGAGTTCCTGCAGCTGGTTAAAAATCGTAAGCTGGCTTGAGTCGACCAAATCGTGGCTTTTGCCTTTTTTGTAAAGCCAGTGGGAAGCGACTCCACGTTCCGCGATGTCGTGCATTTTTTGCGTCCGTATTTGAATTTCCAGCGGGCGGTCTTCGCACATGACTGTTGTATGCAAGGACTGGTAGCCGTTCGATTTTGGCATTGCGATATAATCCTTGAACCTTCCTTCAAGAGGTTTCCACAGGCTGTGAACGATTCCTACCAGCGTGTAACATTCCTGGTTTTTCTGGCATATTATGCGAAGGGCAAGCAAATCAAAAAGTTCTCCAGGCTCTTTGTTTCTTTTTCGCATTTTCTGGTAAATTGAATAAAAATGCTTTGCCCGGCTTGTGATTGTTACTTTTATGCCGATTTTTTCTGCCTCAGTTTGAATTTTATTAACGGCGTTGTTCAGGTATTCGGAGCGCTCTTCTTTCTTTAGGTTGATTACAGATTTTATCTGCTGAAAAGCGTCCGGGTTTGAATATTTAAGGCTTAGGTCTTCAAATTCATTTTTTATGTTGGACATACCCAGCCGGTCTGCTAGCGGCGCCCAAATATCAAGGGCTTCAGCCGCAATCTGGCGCTGTTTTGGTTTTTCTACATTTTTTATATTGCGGATGCGGTCGAGCCGGTCTGCGATTTTTACAAAAATTACACGCACGTCATCAACCATTGCAAAAAGCATTTTTCTTATTGCGTCTGCCTGCTGGAGCGTTTTTGATTTTATCTGGACATTTGTAATCCGGCTTATTCCATCGATGATTGTAGCGACATCTGTTCCAGCGATTTTTTCAAGTTCTTCATGGGTTGCGCCTAAAGTCGGAGTGCTGTGAAGGATTCCCGCCGCAATGCAGTCGGAGTCAAATTCGTCCTGTGCAAGAATAAAGGCGATTCTCATCGGATGAAGATAGTAAGGTTTTCCGCAGGAGCGTAAAAGTCCGTCGCTTTTTTTTAGAAGAAAATCCCACGAGTCGGTTATTTTCTTTTTTGAGTCATCAGAGCTGTATTGTGGAAAAGTCTCAAAAAATTCAGCAAGCAAACCTGCCGCGTCCTTTTCCGGCGACTTAAAAATAACATCCTTACTCACATTTAAAAAGATACCGAAAAACTGAATATGTGGCAAATATTAATTAGCCCGAATTTCGAGTTTTTTTTTGCAAATTCTGAAAGAACGCTTTCGGCATATTTCCAATTTGCTCAGATGGATTTGGCTCGAATTCGGGTGCTTCGCACTTTAATTAATTCAATCGCCAAAAATCTTCACAAATTGTAAATCTGCCTATGCTTTTATTTTTTTTGCAAAAAAACTCGACACTAGGGTTAATTAGGTGAAATTTGTATTTTTTATAAATTGAGCAAAAGCGTTTTTTAGGCGGATTTTAATTTTCTAAAACGCACGGCGTGGAAATGTCCGGAAATTGAATTCAAAAAAAACAAAAATTCCTCTATTATAGAAGTAACTATTTATTTTTTTTTTGGTTAATAATTTGTTATCTGGATTTAAAATTGGAGGATTTCTGCATGAATCTGAAGCGTTCTTTTGTGCTTTTTATGTCATTGCTTTTTTTGAATCTCTTGTCTGCAGAAGGAAAGGTTCTTGCCATAGAAGATGCCGTAAGGCTTGCAAAGGAAAATAATATTTCTGTAAAAAAAGCGGAAAATAATTTGGACAGCCTTGCGGTTCAGAATAAATATTCATGGAACAGCGTAAGTCCGGCTGCTAAATTGAATGGAAATTTTGAGGATGATATTGAAAACGATTCAACAGCTTTCTGCCTTTCGGGTGCGGTAAATCTTAGCCTGAAGACAAACCTTTATTCAGAAATAAAGGGCGCGAAACTGAATTATGAAAAAGGGCTTCTGACCTACAGCGAGGCTGTGCGGCAAATAGAACTTTCCGTGCGAAAGAAATTTTATAATCTGATTTACCAGAAGGAAAATCTTGTCCTGCAGAACAGAAGCCTTGAAACAAGCAAAACCCAGTATCTTAATAATGAAGAAAAATTTAAAAACGGAAAAATAAGCGAGCTGGACGCGTTTACAAGCCGAGTGAATTACGAGTCAAGAAAGCCGGTCGTTGAATCCGCGGAAATTAATTTTCAAAATGATTTGGCAAGCTTCAAGCAGCTTCTGGGAATTCCGCAGGAAACGGAAATCGCGCTCGACGGTTCTCTGGACGATTTTTTAAACCTGAAGGAAATTTCATTCGGTTTGCTTCCAAAAGTTGATGAGCCTGCTCCGGATGTAAAATCTGCGGAATACGATGTTGAAATCGCAAAAAATTCTTTGCTGAATCTGCGTTTTTCAGCGTATGCCCCGGTAATCACCGGAAGCTACAGTTACGGAAAATCAAAAAAATCCATGCAGGATGACTGGATGACAACAAACAAGCTTTCTGTGGGAGTTTCTGTTCCGTTGGATGGAATTTTGCCGTGGTCATCCAGTGCTGTAGACATAAAAAAACAGAAAAACGCGCTTGATACCGCTGAAAAAGTCTTGGAGGATGCAAAAACTACGGTTGCGGTGCAGACGGAAAGTTACATCAGAAAGATTAACCAGGCGGTAAAGCAGCTTGATTCCCTTAAATCTACGGAAAAACTTGCGGAGCAGACTTATAAGATGACCCTTGCGGCTTACAATTACGGAAAAACTGATTTTCTTTCGCTCCAAAACGCAAATGATTCGGTTCTTAGCGCAGGTGTAAATCTGAAAAGTCAGGCTTATACGTTGATAAGCACAATTCTTGATTTGGAAAGCGTTCTTGGTCTTGAATTTGGAACTTTGGAAACAAAAAAATAGGAAAATATTATGGAAAACAAAAAAAAGAAGTCTTTGGTTATTATAATAATTGCTTTTGTGGTTTTGGCGGCATCCCTTGCGGCGATTTCAGTCTCAAGAAAATCTGGCGCGGCTGGCGGAGCGATGCCTGCCGGAATGGGAAAAATGAAAGGAAACACGGTTTTTTCCGTTCGTTCCGTAGAAGCAAAAAAAATTACGCTTCTGGATTATGTGATTACAAACGGCGAGGTTGAAAGTCAGAGCGCCGTGGAAGTTTTTCCTTCGATGAACGGAAAAGTTGCCCAGATAAATGTAATGCTGGGTTCGCACGTAAACCGCGGCGATGTTATTGCAAAAGTCGACCCGAGCGAGCCGGGAACAAAATACGCGTTAAGTCCGGTGGAAGCGCCGATAAGCGGAAGCATTGTTTCCACTCCGTTAAAGGTCGGAACTACAGTAAATACAAATTCCGCGGTTACAATGATTGGCGATATTGATAACCTTCAGGTTACCTGCCCGATTCCGGAGCGCTACGTGGCGGAATTAAAGACAGGCCTTAATGCGGAAGTTTCGCTTGAGGCATATCCTGGAATTGTGTTTTCCGCGTCTGTAAGCCGCGTTAGTCCTGTTGTAGACGCTTCTACGCGCACAAAGGAAGTTATACTTAATTTTGATAAAAAAGATTCGCGCATAAATGCCGGAATGTTTGCAAAGGTGAAGCTGTACACTACAAAATATTCGGGCGAGATTGCGGTCCCTTCTGATGCGGTTGTACTTAACGACGATGGCTCTGCGTATCTTTTTGTTGTGAACGACAACAATACTGTAAGCCGCCGCAATGTAAAAACAGGTAAATCCGTTGATTCGATGATTCAGATTACAGACAACCTTATGGCAGGCGAAAGAGTTGTTTTTGAAGGAATGTTGACCCTTAGCGAAGGCGCGAAGGTAAACGATCTTAGCAATCCTAAACCGGCTGCGGAAGCAGAAGCAAAAAAAGAGGCTGAATAATGAGCGTTTCCAGACAGACATTAAATCATCCGGTGCTTGCGCTGATTGTTTTTACGCTTTTAGGATTCGTTGGAATATTTACCGTAAAAAATGTCGCGATCGGGCTTTTTCCGGAAGTTGACTCGCCTTATATAATGATTTCGACTTCTTACCCGAATGCAGGCCCTGAATCTGTTGAAAAAACAGTTACAAAGGTCCTTGAAAGCTCGCTTGTAAGCGTAAGCGGTCTTAAAAAGATGACTTCAACTTCCAACGAAGGTTCTTCCTGGATTTCCCTGGAATTTAATTACGGCACAAATATTGAGCAGGCTGTGAACGATGTTCGCGATAAACTTGACCGCGTTTCGCGCTCGCTGCCGGATAATGCCGATTCACCAACGATTTTCAAGATGGACTCAAATTCAATGCCGATTCTGCGGATTGCGGTAAAAGGCAACCGTTCTGCGAGCGATTTAAAGCAGATTGCGGAAGACAGCATTGTTGACATTCTTGAACAGGCGGACGGCGTTGCTCAGGCTAGCGTAAATGGCGGAAAAACAAAAATTGTCCGCGTTGAGCTTGAGCAGAACCGGCTTGCGGCTTATGGACTTACGGTAAGCGCGGTTTCTTCGGCTCTTGCGAAGCAGAACCTGGAGCTTGGCGGCGGTAAGATGAATGAAGGTCAGAAAGATTATGTTGTGCGCACGACCGGCGAATTCAATTCAATAGAAGAAATAAACAACACGGTGATTACTTCCGTAAAAGGCTACGACGTAAAGCTTAGCGACATTGGAAAGGCTTTTATGGGCTATGAAGATTCCCGCGGCGAAGTTTATATCAACGGCGAGCCTGGAGTTTATGTTTCTGTTACAAAGCAGTCAGGCTCAAATTCTGTAACGGTTGCAAATAACGTCTATCAAAAAATGTCGGATTTGGAAAAAACTCTTCCATCGGATATTTCCATGACGATTCTACAGGACGATACGGATTCAATCCGGGAAACAATAAGTACGCTTGTTGAGTCGGCGGCGGAAGGCCTTGTGCTTGCGGTAATCGTTCTTTTTGTTTTCCTTCAGAATTTCAAGTCTACAATTATCATTGCAATTTCAATTCCGCTTTCAATCATCATAACTTTGCTTGCTATGAGTTTTGCCGGAATTACGTTGAATATGATGACAATGACAGGGCTTATTCTTGGCGTTGGAATGATTGTAGACGCTTCTATCGTAATGATTGACAACATATACAGTTACCGTATGCGCGGGGCAAAGCCTAAGATTGCGGCGATTCTTGGCTCGCAGGAAATGGTTGCTTCTGTAGTTTCCGGAAACCTTACTACAATCTGCGTTTTTGTTCCGTTCCTTCTGTATATGAAAGAGCTTGGAATGATGGGGCAAATGTTCAAGGGAATTATCTTTACGATTGTAATTGCGCTTCTTTCTTCGCTGCTGGTTGCAATTTTTCTTGTTCCTGTTCTTGCCGGCGTGTTTTTGCCGCTTACAAACCGTAATGAAAAGCCTGTAAAATCTAAATTTTTTAAGGTTCTTTACGGCGCTTTTGAAAAGTCCATCCAGGCGGTTACATCGCTTTATACGAAAATATTAAAAGCCGCGCTTGAATACAGGGCTGTTACGCTTGTGATTGCGGTTTGCCTGCTTGTTGTGTCTTTTGCTCTTGTTCCTACAATGCGTGTGAATATGATGCCGAACGGACACGATGATTCTGTAACCTTGAATATTACAATGCCGATTGGAACACCGTTAAAAGACACAAAAATAGTTGCCCTTGAATTTGAAAAAATAATAAAGGAAGAGGTGAAAGGATATAAATATCTTACCACGACAATTGGTTCTGGCGGAAGCTCCGCGACGTACAAGGCGAACATTCAGATTAGGCTTCCAGAAACTTCGGAGCAGGTTGATGATGCCCAGGTGATTCAGCAGAAATTGCGCTCTCATTTTAATGATTTTGCAGGCGCGTCGTTTAGTTTTAATGCCGGAATGCGCGGACAGATGACAGGTGATGACCTTGATATTGCAATCCGTTCAGAAGACTTGAGTACTGCGCTTGATGTCGCGGATAAGGTTAAGGCGGTTATGCAGTCTATTCCGGATATTGGCGAGCCTTCGATTGATACGGAGCGGGGACTTCCGCAGGTTGAGGTTGATATTGACCGCGACCGCGCTTACGCCTTTGGTGTTGATGTTACCACTGTTGCGCGCGAAATAAACTATGCCATCAACGGTGTTACAAGTACCGCATATAGAAACAAGGGAAAGGAATACGATGTTGTTGTGATGTATAAACCGGAAGACCGTAAGAACGTAATAGATTTGGAGTCTATGTATGTTTCCGGCAAAAACGGAAAGGTTGCGGTTTCTAATTTTGCGACGCTTAAACGTGGCTTGGGACCGGTTTCAATCTTGCGCGAAAATCAGACGCGGATTGTTCACGTTACGGCTGCTATTGTTTCTGAAAAAAACGCGAACCTTGTGGAAGATGCAATCCGTGAAGGAATTGCAAACAGTTTTATTGTGCCGGAAGGCGTTTCAATAAGCTATGAAGGTTCATGGGCTGATGTTTCTGAGCAGATGAAAATGTATATAGGAATCATTGCACTTGCCATAATCCTTGTTTTTGGCGTTATGGCCGCGACTTATGAATCCTTTAAGGCACCGCTTATAAACCTTGCCACGATTCCGTTTATGATAATCGGTGTTGTGTTCCTTTATAAAATAATAAACCAGCCGCTTTCAATTATGGCGATGGTCGGTCTGATTATGCTGGTTGGAATTGTTGTAAACAACGGAATTATTCTTGTTGACTACACGAACCTTTTGTGCGGCCGCGATATTCCGCTGATGGAAGCGTGCCTGCAGGCCGGAGTAAGCCGATTGCGCCCAGTACTGATGACAACCCTTACCACGATTCTTGGAATGTTGCCTATGTGCTTTGCCACCGAGGGAATGTCTGCCATGGTTCAGCCGATTGGAATTGCGGTTGTAGGCGGTTTGACTTCCTCAACATTTGTAACGCTGCTTGTAATTCCTGTGCTGTATTCAATTGTTATGAAAAACCAGAAAAAAAGCGTGCGCGCAAAAATTAAAGTTGAGTACAATCATTGATTGGAGTTTTTATGTCAGAAGAAATAAATTATCGTATTGAAATTATTGCGAACCAGTCTGTGCAGGAAGACATAACAGAACTTCTTGAAGAGGAGCTTCCTGAAATTCAGTATACAGTGATTCCGACTGTTCAGGGGCGCGGCGCGCACAGCAAAAAACTTGGCTCCACAACCTGGCCGGAACAGAATTTTGTGCTTTTTGCCTATCTTTCAAAAGGAGATGCAAAAAGGGCAAGGAATATAATTTCTGCCGTAAAACAAAAATTTCCCGGCGAAGGAATAAGTTTTTTTTGCGTTCAGGAAGCGGACTTGTAAAAGATTTTATCTTATTCCGTAGACGTTGCGGTCCTGGCCTTCTAAATCTTTGAATATTTTTGTACAACGGAATTTGTTCTGCTCAAAAATAATTTTTGTTGCCGCCGCGTTGTATTCGCCGGTTTCCATCAGCAGAACGCCGTTGTATGCAAGATGCCCGTAGCTTTCTGGAACAAGCCGCCGGATTATTCCGAGGCCGTCGTTTTCTTCTGTCGGGACTCCAAAAAGTCCTATGTCGCCGTCAAGGGCAAGCCTGGGTTCATTCCTTCCGTCTTTTAAGAGCGCTGTAACCATCCTTGCCGGAATATACGGCGGATTTGTAAGAATCAGGTCGAATGTGAATGGAACTTCCGAAAATAAGTCTGTCTGGATAAACCTTAGTTCTTCGAATTCTGCCGGAGGAAGCAGTTTTTTTGCGTTTTGTTTTGCAATATCCAGGGCTTTTTCGCTTATATCCGCAATGGTGAATTTTGGAAGCTGGCCGGAAGGAATCTTGAATTCTTCAATAAGGTTTTTTAAGACGGAGATTCCGATGCAGCCGCTTCCTGCGCACATATCGCAGACGGAAAGAACAATTTCCGGCTGGAATTCAATTTTTGTGATAATTTCGTCAATTGCTTTTTCTACAAGGATTTCTGTGTCCGGCTTTGGAATTAAAACGTCTGGAGAAACGGTAAAGTCGTAGCCGTAAAATTCTTTGTGCCCGGTTATGTATGCCACAGGAAGCCCGGTTTTGCGCTTTGCGACTGCTTCTGTAAGCCACGAAAATTGTTCCGCGCTTAGCTCTTCTTCTGAATGGACCAGAATCCACGTTTTGTTCTGCTTTAAGCAATGTTCCAGAAGCACGTTTGTGTCCAGGCTTGCGCTTGGTGAATTTTTTAAGGTTTTTATTGAAATATTCTTAAATTCTTGAATTGTCATAAAAAGGGTTTTAGGGATTTTTCCCTAGGAGAGAGGGTAGGCCGCAACGAAGTGCGGCCGAGGGAGAGACTTCTCCCTTTTTTATGCTGTTGTGGAAACTAGTCGTTTCCCAGCGTTGTTATGTCCGCCTTTAGCTGCTCTTCCTTTGCGTAAACGTTCAGCGCGTCCAGCATTCCGTCCATTTCGCCCATCATAAAGCCCGGAAGGTTGTGCTGGCTGTAGTTTATCCTGTGGTCGGTAACCCGGTCCTGCGGATAATTGTATGTGCGGATTTTTTCAGAACGCGCGCCGGAACCGACCATGCTTGAACGAGCCGCCGCCCGCTCTGCCTGTTTTTTTGTTTCTTCAAGGTCAAAAAGTCTTGCGCGCAGAACGCGGAAAGCTTTTTCCTTGTTTTTAATCTGAGATTTTTCGTCCTGCTGGATTACTACGATTCCTGTTGGAATATGCGTGAGCCGGACTGCCGAGTCTGTTGTGTTTACGCACTGTCCGCCCGGGCCGCCTGCGCGCATTACGTCGATTCTTACATCGCCGGGTTTTATTTCAATTTCAGTTTCTTCCGCTTCCGGCAAAACTGCGACTGTTGCCGTGGAAGTCTGAAGCCTTCCCTGTGATTCTGTCGCAGGAACACGCTGCACTCGGTGAACTCCGGATTCCCAGCGCAATGTTCCGTAAACAAATTTTCCGCTTATTGAAGTTACGATTTTGTTGAATCCGCCGACTTCGGTTTCCTGCTGCTCCATTACTTCGTATTTCCAGTTTTTTCTGTCGGCAAGGTGGCAGTACATTTCCCACAAGTCGCGTACAAAAAGGGTGGCTTCGTCTCCGCCGGCGGCAGAGCGTATTTCCAGAATAATGTTTTTTTCGTCAAGCGGATCCGGCGGAACAAGCTTAAGCTTTATTTCTTCTTCAAGTTTTGGCTGCTCTTCTTCAAGCGATTTTAATTCTTCGCGCGCCATTTCCTTCATTTCAACGTCGTCTTCGGCGGTAATCATTTCTTTTGCGTCTTTGATTCCCTGCAAAACTTTCTTGTACTGCGCATAAAGCTCGCTCAGCTCTGAAAGATAGCCGTTTTCGCGCATGGTGTCTTTGTATTTTTTCTGGTCTTTTACAAGGTTCGGGTCTAAAACCATCTCCTGAACAATCTTGTATCTATTTTCACATTCTTCAAGTTTTTTTAGTAAATCCATAGCTCAAATATAATGAATTTTATGGTGATTTTCAATTGGCAGGGGAAAGTGCTTATGGGGTAGGAGTGTTTGTTTGATATGTTTGTATATTAGCCTGAATGTAGAGTTTTTTTTTGCAAATTATGAAAAAACGCTCTCGGCATATTTCCAATTTGCTCAGATGGATTTGGCTCGCGCTACGCTTGTATTAATTCGGGTGCTCCGCACTTTAATTAATTCAATCGCCAAAAATCTTCTCAAATTGCAAATCTGCCTGCGCTTTTATTCTTTTTACAAAAAAACTCGATATTCAACCTAGTAAACTTGAGGGGTGGCCGCCTGCAATTTTTTTCGTTCGATTGTTAAATATTGTGAAATTCGTTAAACTTTCCCTGTTATGGTAATAAGTTCTATCGACCTGAAAGGCGGTCATGTTGTTCAGTTAAAAAACGGAAAGGAGCTTGTTCTGCAGCGCGATGATGCGGACGCTCTTATAAAAGAATTTGATAAATATGGTGAAGTTGCTGTTATCGACCTTGATGCGGCAATGGGAAATACAAATCCAAAAGGCGACACGGTGAACACTCCGCTTTTGAAGGCTCTTCTGCGCAAGGGAAATGTCCGCACCGGCGGCGGAGTCCGTTCTGTAAAGCGCGCCCGCGAATTGATTTCGCTTGGAGCGGAAAAAGTCATAATCGGTTCAAGCGCGTGGAAAAAAAGTCCGGAAAACAATTCCGATGTCTTGAACACAGAATTCCTGGACGAGCTTGTTGCGGCGGTCGGAAAGCAGCGCATTATTATCGGTGTGGACGCTTTGAACGGAAAAATCGCTGTAAAAGGCTGGACTGAAACGATTGATGTTCCGCTTATTGAAGGCGCGAAACTTGCGGAAAAATATTGCTCCGAGCTTCTTTTTACCTGCGTGGAAAAAGAAGGCTGCATGCAGGGAACAAATCTTGAGATGGCGAAGGAGCTTCGCGCTGCCGTAGGTTGCCGTGTCGTTGTCGCGGGCGGCGTCTCTTCGGAAGACGAAATTGAAACCCTTGAGAAAATGCATTGCGATGTTCAGCTTGGAATGGCGCTCTATACAAATAAAGTCAGCCTTAAAAACGCTTTTACGCGCTGCCTTGACTGGCAGAAAACAGGCGGAATGATTCCTGTTATTGCGCAGGATGAGCGAAGCCGCGAGGTTCTGATGATGGGCTACGCAAACCGCGAGGCTCTTGAAAAAACTTTTGAAACCGGAAAACTTACTTTTTTCAGCCGTTCCCGCAACGCTTTGTGGACAAAAGGCGAAACTTCCGGCCATTTTCTGGACGTTGTGAAGCTTCGCGCCGACTGCGACCGTGACACAATTCTTGCGACCGTAAAACCGAACGGAGGAGCGTGCCACACAGGAAGCTGGACGTGCTTTACTTCCGCGCCAGACGAAAAATCAACGCTGGAACGCCTTTACGGAACAATTTCCGAGCGTTTTGCAAATCCAAAGCCGGGCTCGTATACCGCGACGCTCGACAACAAGCGCGTCCGCGAAAAAGTCGAGGAGGAGGCTGAGGAAATCTGCGAGGCTGACGGAAAGGACGAGGTTGTCTGGGAAGCGGCAGACCTTCTGTATTTTGTCAGCGTCCTTATGTATAAAGAAGGCGTTGACTGGCAGGATGTCTACAACGAGCTGGATAAGCGTCATAAAGAAAAATAACTTTTTTATCCGGGCGGCTTTTTTGTAATTTGCGTGCGCAAATTACAAAAAAACAGGCTTTTCGTGGTTTCATACTTCATTGCTTCACGCCGTTTCACTCTGTTTCGCAATCCGCCTTCGGCGGACCACTACAATCCTTGCCGCATCCGCAAACATTTAAGTTTTTTGGAGTTAAAATGATAAAAATTGTAAAAGCAAATGAACTTGAAGGAGAATGGTTTGAAGGCCGTTCCTTTGGAACAACAAATGAAACCGTTCATTCAATTATAGAAGATGTGGCTGCGAACGGCGATTCTGCCTTGAAAAAATACGGCCAGAAATTCGACCTTTCTGCGCCGGAAACACTTTTAATAGAAGAAAGCGAATTAAAGGCCGCCGCGGAAAAACTGCAAAAGGAAAAGCCTGAAATTTACAATGCAATCTGCTATTCGCACGAACTGGCGTTAAAATTTGCGCTGCGTCAAAAAGAGTCGTTCGATGACTTTGAGATAGAACTTGTTCCGGGAATGTTCACAGGTCAAAAAACAGTTCCGGTGGAAAGAGCCGGGGTTTACGTACCTGCTGGAAGATTTCCTCTTGTTTCAACGGTTGTAATGACCGTTACGCCGGCAGTTGCCGCCGGAGTAAAGGAAATTGTGCTTTGCACTCCGCCGCGCGTTCACCCGGAAGATAAAGCGGCTGCGCAAAAGGAAGGTCTGGGAGTTCCAGGAAAGCCTTTTGTTGGCGGAAAGCCTTACGCCGATGAAGGTATTATGGCGGCTGCATATATTTGCGGTGTAAAAAAATGCTATGCTTGCGGTGGTGCTCAGGCGATTGCGGCAATGGCTTACGGAACAGAGACAATACCTGCTGTTGATGTGATTGTCGGTCCTGGAAATAAATTTGTTGCCGCCGCAAAAAAAGAAGTTTATGGAAAAGTCGGAATAGACATGGTTGCCGGACCGACAGAAGTCTTTATTATTGCGGATAAATCTGCTGAACCGGCGTGGGTTGCCGCAGACCTTCTGGCCCAGGCGGAACACGATGTTGTGGCGCAGCCAGTTCTTGCCACGGACAGCGAGGAGCTTGCCCTGAAAGTCAGCGCGGAGATTGAAAAACAGCTGGAGGCTCTTCCTACAAAAGAAGTCGCGCGCCAGAGCATTGACAATTGCGGTAGAATTATAATTTGCGACGACCTTGAGCAGGCGTCGGAATTTGCGAACCTTAAAGCGCCGGAACATCTTGAGCTTGCCATGGAAGCCGGTTCTATGCGCGATAAAATCCAGTCGCTTGTGCATAACTTTGGCTCGCTGTTTATCGGCGACTATGCTGCGGAAGTTTTTGGCGATTACGCTGCCGGATTGAACCATACTTTGCCTACGAGCGGTTCGGCGCGTTTTACCGGCGGACTCAGCGTACGTGTCTTCTTAAAAACAGTTACAACTCTGCGCGCTGAAAAAGGCAGTGAAGGACTGAAAAAAAGTGCCGTTGCGGCAGGATTTCTTGGCGATGCGGAAGGACTTGCCGCTCATGCCCATGCCGCGCGGATAAGATTAGGGGAATAAAAATGAGGATTACAAAATTAGGCGAAGATATTTTGCGGCAGGTCGCAGAACCTGTAAAACCGGAAGAGATAAACGACGAATTCCGTGCGTTCATAAACGAAATGTTTGATGCGATGGTCAGCGCGGACGGCGTAGGTCTTGCAGGACCGCAGGCTGGAATCAGCAAACGCGTTTTTGTTGTGATTGCAGACGACGATGTGCGCCGCGTGTTTATAAATCCTCAGATTATAAGCACAAGCGCGGAACTCTGCGACTACGAGGAAGGCTGCCTTAGCGTTCCTGGTGTATACGAAAATATTCAGCGGCCGTCAAAAGTTACGGTTCAGGCTTTTAACGAAAAAGGAAAACCGTTTACCCTTGAAGCGGACGGACTTCTGGCAAGAATAATACAGCACGAATATGACCACCTTGACGGCTATTTGTTTATTGACCGTGGAGATCCGGAATTTGCTGAAAAAACAATAAATCAATTTAAAAAACGGGCGGAGCGGGCGGAAAAAAAACGCCTTGAGCGCGAGGCCAAGGCCCGGAAAATCGCCGCAAAAATCGCCGCGAAAAATAAATAAAGACTTGAGGAAAAAATGCTAAAAGTTTTGTACGCAGGAAGTCCGGAGGCTTCCGCAAAAACATTAAGGCTTCTGAAAGAAAAAGAAAATTCTCTTGATTATAAAATTGTTGGTGTCCTTACAAATCCGCCGACCGCAAAAGGGCGGCATAAGGCATTGATTCCGACATTTGTCGCGCAGACAGCCGAAGAATATGGCCTTCCTGTAATTTCTCCGGAACACCTTGATTCTGCCGCACGTGAAGAGGCTCGGAAGCTCGGCGCGGACATTCTTGTAAGTTTTGCCTACGGACACATATTCGGCCCGAAATTTCTTGAGCTTTTTAAATTCGGCGGAATAAACCTGCATCCTTCAGCCTTGCCAAAATATCGTGGATGCTCTCCGATTAATGCGGCGATTTTGAACGGCGATACGGAAACTGCTTTTTCTGTTCAAAAACTGGACTTGAAAATGGATGAAGGAAATCTTTTGGCTCAGGAAATTGTTTCACTTGAAAAAACAGAAACCGCCGGCGCTCTGCTTGAGAAGGCCGCTGTTTGCGGGGCGGCGCTTGTTGCCGGAGTCCTTTCTGAAATTTCAAAAACCGGGGCGCTTCCAGAAGGAATTCCTCAGGCTGGCGAGGCCAGCTACACAACTTTTATAAAAAAGGAAGACGCAAAGATTGACTGGAATGTAAGCGCGGAAATAGTTGACCGCAAAGTAAGGGCGTTTAATCCTGAGCCTGTCGCATGGACAACTGAAAATAATCTGCCGCTAAAAATAATTTCAGGCGTTCCGCTTGAAAAGTCAGAAGAACAGAACCTTTGCGGCGAGGAAAACGCTGAACCGGGAACTGTCGTTTGTGTCCTTAAAGGCAGGGGAATCGCCGTAAAATGCGGAGAAGGTTTTTTTGCCGTGACGGAACTTCAGCGTCAGGGAAAAAATGCGATGGATTACAAGTCGTTTCTGAACGGCGCAAAAGACTTTATCGGAAAAAAACTCGGTTCGGAGTGAAGTTTTTGCTTGTTCTGGATGGATTAAAGCGTAAGTAGTCCAAATATCGAGTTTTTTACTGAACCAGTAAATTGAATGAGCGGGAAGAAAAAGAAAGCGACAACCGAGCCATTCTGAGCGATAGCAAGCGATTTTGAAAAAAATCGCGCAGTCTGATACTTTGTACGCTCAGCTTGGCGAATTGACGCGCTTTTTCTGGTAGCTCATTCAATTGCTGAATTTATAAAACTCGAAATTCGGGCTAAGTAAATTGGAAAGTTGCTGGAAGCGTTTTTTTTTGATTTAGAAAACTAAAACTTCTTATCAAATAAAAAAATCTGACTTTAAAATAATATGCAAAAATGGTAGTATAAAAAAATGGATAAAGAAAAAATTTTTGATAAGATTAAGACTGCCGGAAAATCTGCTGGTGAAAAAATTATTGATAGCGGTAAAAAAGTAAAGGATTTTAGACCTTCAAAGGTCGGGCTGAACGATTATTTTGAAAGCCTTCAGTCTACTGGAAAAACTCTGGTATTGACCGTTATCGCCGCTGTTTTAGTACTGGCTTTTTTTGCCTGTGTAATTTTCTTTGTTCATGTAAAAGGACCGGAAGAAGTTATGGTTCCTGATGTATGCGGAAAGGAACTTACAGAGGCCTTGCTCGAAATGCAGAAAAAGGAGCTTTATCCAAAAATCACGCTGCGATATTCAGAAGCGGCCGGCGATAAGGGAAGAATTCTTGACCAGAATCCTTCTGCAGGTTCGATTGTAAAAGGCTACAGCCGTGTTTCTCTTGTTGTAAGCCGCGGCGTAATTGTTGACCACGTAGAAAGCTATATCGGCCAGAATTTTGATCAGCTGAAAATGGATCTTCAGACTCTGTTCGCCGGACACGCCCAGCCTCTGATTGTTCTTGCGGAGCCTGACTACAAACCAGATATGTCTGAAGCTGGAACGATTCTTGACCAGGACATTCCTGAAGGAACAGATATTGCCGAACCGGTTACTATTCATCTTACTGTAAGCCGCGGTCCTTCTTATGAAAATACCAGAGTTCCAAAGCTGATAGGGCTGTCTGTAAACGATATTCTTGCAGTTATCGCGCGAAGCCGCATAATTTTTGATTTTACATCGCATCATGCAAAGAACGGCGAAAAAGCGGGAACTGTTGTCGGTCAGCAGGAATTTGAAGGAGAGTTCATTCCGAATTATTCAAGAATGTCTGTTGATATGGCTTTGCCGACCGGTGAATTTGAAGGAAACTTATACGGAGTGTTCCAGGCTGATTTGACTGATTATCCTTATCCTGTTTCAATGCGTCTTGACGCTACGACTGAAGATGGAAACACATATACCCTGGTTAATTTCCTGCATACCGGCGCAAATCTTACTGTTCCGTATGCAGTGCCAAGAAATACAGTTTTGACTCTGTACGTTGTTGACAAGGCTCAGAAAAAAATAACAGTTCGCTAACGGGGCTTTTAATGAACAAACCGCTTGTCTGTCTTACTCTTACCGGAAAAACGCTTTTGGAAGATGCTGAGTTTGTTAAAAAATATTCTCAGCATATAGATGTTGCGGAGCTGCGCGTGGATTATCTTGAAGAAGAGGAGCGGCTGAATGTCCGGGACTTTCCTTCAATGGTAAATATTCCGTGCATACTTACTATTCGCCGGGTTGAAGACGGAGGTCTTTACGATAGCGGAGAATTTTCAAGGACTGCATTGTTTGGCAGGGCGCTTGCGTATGCTGACCAGAATCCTACTAAAAATTTTGCCTATGTTGATTTTGAGGAGGACTTTAATGTTCCGGGGCTTATTGATTCAGCGCAGGCATTTGGAATTAAAATCATAAGAAGCTACCATAAATTTGATGGCCCTGTAAGGAATTTGCGGGAACGTTGCCTGAAAATGCGCCGCACCCAGTTTGAAATTCCTAAGATTGCGTTTATGCCGCAAACTTTAAGCGATGTTACGCAGCTTTTCAGGGAAGCCGCCGGAATTACCGATTTTCCGCACATTTTTGTTGCTATGGGAAATCTTGGCGTTCCAAGCAGGATTCTTTCTTCAAAACTGAATTCTTTTCTTACTTATACTTCGCCTATTGAAACGCGCGGAAATACTTCATCAATCGGGCATATTGACCCTATTGAACTGAATGAAATGTACCGTTTCAGGGAAATTGATGAGCATACACGTTTTTTTGCCGTTACAGGTTTTCCTCTGAAAGTAACTTCCAGCCCATTGATTCACAACCAGGGGTATCAGGCGCATAATATGAATAATGTTTTTATTCCGCTGCCTTCAACTTCTATTGCAGAATCTATTGAGTTTGCCGGAGAACTTGGAATAAAAGGGCTGGCTGTTACAGTTCCTTACAAGCGCGATGCGATGGAAATTGCGGATGAAATTGGTGTTGAAGTAAGCGAGATTGGCGCGTGCAATACTCTGGTAAAAGATTTCAGCCAGTGGGTCGGACATAATACGGATGCGCTGGGCTTTCAGCGCGCTCTTGAAGAATTCCTTGAAACAAAAAAACTTCACCGCAGAAAAGTTGCTATTATCGGCGCTGGCGGAGCAAGCCGCGCCATTGCGTTTGCAATAAAGCAGATGGGCGGAAAGGCGTGTGTTTTTAACAGGACTCTTTCACACGCAAAATCTCTTGCGGAGGATTTCGGCTTTGAATATGCTCCGTTGGAGCCTGAAAGCCTTCCTATCCTGGAACGTTATTCTGATATTATAATTCAGACTACAAAAGTCGGCATGAATTCAGAAGCTGCGCCGAACAAGGAAAATAATCCGCTCTGGTTCTATCAGTTCAAAGGTTTTGAAAATTTGTTTGACATCGTGTATGATCCGCTTGTAACCCCGGTAATGAAGCTTGCTCAGGAAGCAGGGTGCAGGGTTTGCAACGGCTATTCAATGCTGAAGTATCAGGGATACCGTCAATTTAAATATTTTACAGGAGTTGACTATGAGTCTAAATCAGAGTGAACAGAAAATTCTTGCGGCAAGAACAGCGGTTGAAACGCTTGTAAAAAATGGACTTATTTTCAGCGGAATGAAAATCGGGCTTGGAACTGGTTCCACCGCACTGCCCGCGGTAAAGCGTCTTGCAGAATATATTGCGGATGGAACTTTGAAAAACATAAAGGCTGTCGCAACTTCCTTTCAGACGGAAAATGCCTGCATTGACTGGAATGTTCCGGTCTTTTCTTTTAAGGACAGGGCGATTGACGGTGAGCTTGACCTGGCGATTGACGGCGCAGATGAAATTGATTTGGAAAATAACTGCATAAAAGGCGGCGGCGCGGCTCTTCTGCGCGAAAAAATTGTCGCCTACAATGCAAAGAAATTTGTTATTGTCGCAGATTCTTCAAAAGCGGTAAAAACCTTAGGAACAAAATTCGCGCTTCCTGTGGAAATTATTCCAGAAGCATACGTTCCTGTAAAAAAAGCGTTGGAAAAACTTGGCGCAAAAGTTGCGCTTCGGGAAGGCGTTAGAAAATGCGGTCCGGTTATAACTGATAACGGAAACCAGATTGTTGACTGTCTTTGGGAAAATCCCGTTGACCCTGCAAGAATGGAAGATTTGATTGATGGCGTTACCGGCGTTGTGGAAGTTGGTTTTTTTACAAAAAACAAGCCGATTGCCTTTATTGGAAAAGACGACGGAACTGTAGAAATCCGCGGTCTTTAGAATGTTTCCACCGTTTCCACAAGAAGAGGCGTTCTCTGTTTGCTGCAAGATTATTGCCGGGCTTGAAAACGGCGGTTTGCGTCTGGAGCAAGTCGGAAAGGTTAGCGCTGAGCGCAGCGGCCAGGGAATTATGATTGGCGCTGCCGTTTGCCGGAAAGAAGACGGCTCTTGTGTTGTTCTGAACACGGTGAGCGGAATTTCAAAAAGAATATCTGGAACAGAAGAAGCCGGCCTGGGAATTTTTATAGAGCCGGTTGTTTCTGCGGAAAAAATAGAACACGCGCTTGATAAAAATGACCTTTTGATTCACCAGCTTACGGAAAAAATAAATTTATTAAAAGAAAAGAGAAAACGTCCGGACGGAAAATTTTCAAATCAGACTGAAGAAGAAATTCTGCTTGTAAAAAAACGTTCAGATTTGTGCGATGAATCCTTAAAAAAAGTTTTCGGCCTATATTCGTTTCATTGTGCGGACGGTAAGGTTCGCTCGCTGTCTGAAATTTGCGGAAAACAGCAAAAACCGCTTCCGCCTACAGGAACAGGAGATTGCTGCGCCCCAAAACTGCTGGATTTTGCTTTTAAGAATAATTTTTCAGTAAAAAGCATGGCTGAAGTTTTTTTTGGGCAGAGCAATAAATTCAGGACAAACGGAAAAGCCTACGCGCCTTGTGATGAACGCTGCTCATTGATTCTTCCTGCGATGCTGGGGCTTGAAATTTTATATCAGGACGAAGACATTGTTGTAGTCAATAAGCAGAGCGGAGTTCTGAGCGTGCCTGGCCGGGGACCTGAAAAACAGGACTGCATTGTGAACCGGCTGAAACGTCTTTTTTCTGATTGCATCCAGCAGCCGAGCGTCCACAGGCTTGATATGGAAACCAGCGGACTTTTGGTTCTTGCGCTCAATGAAAATTCTCACAGGAATTTGTGCAGGCAATTTGAAGAAAAAAAAGTTCAAAAACGTTATGTTGCGCTGATTGATGGAAAAATGCCTGAAAAATTTCAAAAAACCGGAAGTATGGAGCTTTTTTTCCGTGTTGATATTGAAAACCGTCCGCATCAAATATGGGATGAAGTCTATGGAAAAAATGCTGTAACGGAATGGACGCTGCTCGGAGAGGAAATCTATTCGTCTCCGGATGGAACGAAACGCCCGTGCTCTAGGATTTTATTTATTCCGCACACAGGACGAACGCATCAGCTAAGGCTTGCGGCCGCCGATTCCCACGGATTTGGAGTTCCGATTATTGGCGACACGCTTTATGGCCGTTGCGAAAAGGGGGAGAGGCTTATGCTTCATGCCGAATATTTAAATTTTGAGCACCCTTCCGCCGGAAAACGCATGGAATTTTTGTGTCCTGCTCCGTTTTAATTATTGCTCCGGTAAATCCATGAACATAAAGTTTGCGATAATTATTCCGTCTGTCTGATTTATAATTTCTCCGGAAAGGCGTATGTTTTTTGTGTTTCCGTCCATGCAGAATAAAATTGCGTCTTTAGAAAACTTTTTGTTTTCATTTGTCTTTACGTTCCGGATTATCTGCATTAAAGAGTCTTTTTCTATTTTTAGAAACGATTCAAACGGATTTTTTTCAATAAGCTTGTCAAAATCGTTTTTAGAGTAGCCAAGAACCTTTGCCACAGTTGAATTTGCATAGGAAAGTTTTATCTTTTCATCAAAAGTTACAGAAAAAATTCCGCATGGAATATTTTCAATTATGGAAGAAAGCTTTTCGGAAAGGTTTGTCTTAAGCTTCAGAAGTTTCATCCTGAAGTCAATGTTTTCTACCGTCATGTAATAAATATTGCTTGTGACGGTTTTTCCGATTTGCCGCAAGTGCAGTCTTACCCAAAAAGGCTGGGTATTTTTGTAGAACGGTTTTAACTGGACTTCGCAGAAAGAGCTCTTTTTTGTTTTCATGGTTTCGTAAAGGCTTGAAAAGAACGTTTCCTTGCTATAGTCTTCAATTCCGGCAAGAAGATTTTTCTGTATATTCTCAAAATCGTGCCGGGTTGTTCCTATTTCTTCAAAAAACTGGTCGTTTGCGCGAAGCAATTCAATGGTTTCGCCTGCCCATTCAATCAGCGCGGCGCCGCCTATCAAATTGTTAAAAAGAAGTGTTGAAGTTTCGGTTGCATCAAGGAATCTTGCGGCTTCAAGCCCAGCTTCTTTTTTGTTTTTTTCAAAGTTGACTGGAGAAAGGTTTGTTAAAAGCTCCTCGTATTTTTCAATCGGAAGCGGACGTGCAAAATAATAGCCCTGCATATAAAAACATCCGATGCTTTTAAGGTAGTCTGCCTGCTCCTTGGATTCAATTCCTTCCGCGATTACAGGAAGGTGCAGCCAGTTTGCCATTCTTATTACAGAGCTTAAGATATTTCCGCCTTTGGAATTGTTCTTGCCGTCTTTTAAATCTTTTGTGTCTGCGGCAATAAACTTCATGTCAAGTTTTAAGACGTTTACCGGAACTTCTTTTAATGTGTTTAATGAAGAATAGCCGCTTCCAAAATCATCCATTTCAAGGCAGAAACCGTTGTCCCTCAGTGCCTCTACAACTTGAATTAATTGCGTAGGATTTTCCATGTACGCTGATTCTGTGATTTCAAGCCTTAGCAAATTTGGAGTAAGGTTGTATTTTTTCAGGAGTCCGTTAAAGACTTGAACAAGATTCTGATTGTAAATGTCCCGGCGGGAAATGTTTACGGAAACTGGAATAGGATTCAGCCCCATATCTTTCCATTTTCGTAAAAGCTGGCAGGTTTTTTCCCAGATGAATAAATCAAGCTGAGTGATAAATCCGTTCCGCTCAAAAACCGGAATGAAAATTGCCGGCGAAATAAGCCCCTTTGTAGGATGGTTCCATCTGACCAGAGCTTCCGCTCCCACTAAAGATTCTGTTGTGTAGTCATATTGCGGCTGCAGATAAACTGTAAATTCATTTCTCTGCAATCCTACGACCATGTCGGTTATAAGTTCCTGTTCATCCTTCAGGTTTTCAATCATTGATTCATTGTAAAAGGCAAATCTTTCTGTAAAATTCTGTTTTATTGAAGAAAGCGCCAGTTCCGCCCGGTCGATTGCAAGTGAAATATCCGTTTCAGAATTAGTAATCAAATAAATTCCATACCGGCATATAAAATCAAACTTAGGGTGAAGCAATTTTACGTATGCGTCGACTTTTCCCAGAATCATAAAAAGAATGTCGTTTGAAACCGTCGGCGTGCATACGACAAAGTGGTCGGCGTAAATATGTCCGTATGTCGAAAAATCAGAAATCGAGCTTTTTAAATGGTCTCCGATTTTTTCAAGAATTTTGTCACCTGCCGTAAATCCAAAAAGGTCGTTAAAAACTTTAAAGCGGTCAAGGTTTACAAGCATAAGGTAATACTGTTTGCCGGGGTTGTTCTTAATCATTTCATGCGTTTTGATAATAAATGCCTGTTTGTTGTAAACGCCTGTTTTATCCAGCAGGGCAAGCTGCTTTATTGTATTTTTCTGCTGCTCGTGCACGCTTGAAACATGTTTTTCTTCTTCGGAGATGTGCTTTACCGTATGGCTCAAAATTGCAAAGAGATTTTCTGGCGGAGTACTGCTCGGAAAACATTCTAAAACGCCAATATCATAGAATTTTTTCTGCGCGGCAAGGTTGACTTCTTTCATTATTCCGATTACTGGAATTTTCAGTGAAACTTTGTCGTTCATTGAATTTAAAAGCAGCGCTTTTTCATGGCTTTCTTTTATTAAATTCGGATATTTAAAAAGGAAATCTTCATCAAGGACTACTACAGAAGGAATAACCGTTTCCATCTTCTTAAGGAATTCTTCTGCGGTCTGGATGTACACTATGTCAAATGTTGATTCAAATTCTTCCGTAGAAAGGTATTGCTTGAGATTTTTTTCTGTCGCTGCAAAAATTGTAAATTCTTTCATAGTACTCCAATTAATTATACCATTCATTCCTATAAAATCAATTGGAGTTTTCGATATTCACAGGGCAAACGCATTATAAATAATTTAAGTAAACTTTGCGCGAAGGAACGGTTTCGTGGTCAAAAACACTCTGATTGTTGAGACCGCGAGAGCGGTCAATTCTATAGTTACTTTGCAACAATCAGCGTGTAGCGCATTATTGCGCGATTTTGAACCACGAAACCGTGACTGGGAGCAAGTTTTTTGCTGAATACATTTATAATGCGTTTGCCCTGTCGATATTCATGCCTTTATAGTTCATTTATGATTTTTCTGCTTTACAGGCGCAGTTCTTTTGCTTTTGCCTTGATTTTTTCCTGGATAACTGGAATTGACGCCTTTGGCTCTTCCGCGCTGTAGTTTTCGCGGATTATATTTACAAAAACTGAGCCCGCGACTATTGCGTAGACGTGTGGAGCAATCAGTCTTGCCTGTTCTTCGCCTGTAATTCCGAAGCCACCTAGGATTTTTGCTCCTCCTGCGGAAGTTTTATCTATAAAATCCAGCATTTCTTTTGTTACAACGGTTTTAGTTCCTGTTATTCCGGCTCTTAGGGCAGTGTAGATGTATTCAAATTTCTGGCTTGTCATCTGTTTCAGCCGCTCGTCTGTCATGGATGGCGCGGCCACAGGAATATTGTGTATTCCGTATTTTTTGCAGGCCGCGGTAAGTCCTTCGTCGCAGTCAAAAGGCAGATCCGGCACAATCAGTCCGTTCACGCCTGAACCGGCCGCCATTTTTACAAAATTTTCTACTCCCGGGCGGTAAACCAACGCTGCGTAAGTCATTAAAAAAATCTGAATTTCCGGATGGCGGCGGCGCATTTCTGCTATATAAGCCATTCCCTGTTTTACCGTATATTTTCTTGCAAGCACAGTTGAGCAGGCGTTTTGAATCGCAGAACCGTCTGCGCTTGGGTCGCTGAACGCCAGCTGGACTTCAAGAATTTTTGTTCCGCCGGCAATCAGCGCTTCTCCTGCCGCGAGGCATGTTTCGTCATCCGGATAACCTGCAACCTGATGTGACATTAAAATAGTGCTCATATATTCTCCCATATCATTTGTTTTTTTTCATTGACGCTGCAAAATGAATGTCCTTGCCTGCGTCAAGGCGTTCGAGTTCAGACTGAAGGAATTGTTTCCATTCTTCCTGCCGGAAAACCGGGCATGTGATAAAAATATCCTTGTCGCCGCGGCCGGACATATTCACCACGATATTCTGGTCTTTTTGCATTTTTGGAGCGAGCTTTAGGGCTAGCGCGCCGGCATGGGCGCTTTCCATGGCAAAAAGTAGTCCTTCTGTCTTTGCAAAAACTGAAACTGCGTTCAAGGCTTCCTCATCCTTTATGGCTTCGAATTTTACCCTGCCGGTTTCACCTAAATATGCAAGCTGCGGCCCGATTCCTACGTAATCCAGCCCCGCGGAGATTGAGCGCGTCTGACCGGCCTGTCCGTCCTCATCCTGAAGAAAGCGCGTTTTGAATCCCTGCATAATTCCGTCAACTGCATCGTTTCCGACCATCCGGCTTGCGTTGTTGCCTTTTCCAGGCCCGATTCCGCCGGCTTCCGCTCCAAAAAGCAAAGGTTCTGCCTCATTTATAAAAGGTTCAAAAAATCCGATTGAATTTGAGCCGCCGCCTACACAGGCGACCATTGCGTCAATCTTCTTGCCGCGCTCAGCCATTTGTTTTTTTGTCTCGCGCCCGATAACCGCCTGAAATTCCCTGACCATATCCGGGAACGGCGAAGGACCTAGCGCAGAACCGATAAGGTAGTGCGTGTCGCTGAAATTTGCCGCCCAGTCGCGCATTGCCTCGTTGATTGCGTCCTTTAAAATCCGCGAGCCGGTTGTTACCGGAACAACTTCCGCGCCGTACATTTCCATTGTTGAAACGTTTGGCTGCTGCCTACGGACATCGACTTCGCCCATGTAAACGCGGCATTTTAGTCCAAGTTTTGCGCAGGCCGCGGCTGTCGCGACTCCGTGCTGACCGGCTCCGGTTTCCGCGATAATGCGTGTTTTTCCCATTCGTTTTGCAACCAGAGCCTGCCCGATTGCGTTGTTGATTTTGTGCGCGCCTGTATTTGCAAGCCCTTCAAGTTTTACATAAATCTGCGCGCCGCCAAGCTGTTCGGAAAGTCGTTTTGCATAATAAAGCGGTGTAGGACGGCCTATAAAATCTGCGCGGATTTCTTCCAGTTCATTTAAAAAATCCGGATCTTTCATGCATCTGTGGAATGCTTCTTCCAGTTCCTCAATCGGACGGCGAAGAACTTCCGCAACGTAGCGTCCGCCGAATTTTCCAAAAAATCCTTTATCTGATTCTGTCATTTTATTTGATTTTCTCCTAAAAATTTTTGTTGAACAGCAGATTCAACTGCTGAAAAAACTTCTCAAGCTTGTAAAAATCCTTTTTGCCGGGGGCGGATTCAACGCCGCTGTTTACGTCGACTAGTTCCGGCTGAAAGTTTTTTATCATATACTGAATATTTTCCGGGTTCAAGCCGCCGCTGAGCCACAACGGACCTGCTTTTTTTGATTTTGCAATAAGTTCTGAAGGAATTGTTTTTCCTGTTCCGCCGTAACGCGAATCTCCGCCGGCATTTGCGCTTTCCAGGTTTTTTGCGTCAACAAGAACACGCGGAAAACCGGATGAATAAAGTTCTTTCAACGCGCCAAAATCCTCTTCCGCCGCCAAAGGAACTGCCGCATAGCCAAATTCTCCTTTTGCAAGATTTCCGCAGCCATGAAACTGGATTCCGTCCAAAATTTGCTGGCGGCACATTTGAAAAACCGAATTTCCTTCTTCTGAAAATGGATTTACAATCACGCCGACCAGCAAAGGCATTTTTTTTATTTTTTTTGATTCAAAAAGCTGTTTAAGCTCCGCGCGGATTTTCATGATTTTTTCAGAATCTTCCGGTTTGTTTGTGCGCGGTGATTTTTCTGCAAAAATGAATCCCAGGATATCTGCGCCAAGCTCCGCGCATTTTACCGCGTCTTCTTTTGAAGTTATTCCGCACACTTTTATAAGCGGTCTTTCATTTTTTTCTTCAAGAAGAGAAGCGGTTTTTTTCCAGAATGAATATTCGCATTCAAATTTTTGCGACTCCGCCGCCTCGGAAAATGATTTTACAAGTCTTTTTGCATTTTTTGGATTTCTTGCCGCCGCTTCGCCAATTAAAACTGCGTGAAAATCGAGCTTTCCTGCAAAACTTGCCGCTTCCGGCGTTTTTATGCCGGATTCGGAAACTATTCCCGGGAACGGAAATTTTTTATTTTCTTCTATATATATGCGCCTGATTTTTTCCTTTAATTTTAAGGGAATCAGCAGGTCGATTGCGAAGGTTTTCAAATCCCGCGAATTTATTCCAAGAAGTATTTTTTTGCTGCAATTCATTGTGTCAGCAAGCTCCAGGACCTCGAACGCTTTTTTTATGTCACTTTCTTCGCGGATTTCAAGCAGGACAGAAATTCCGTACTCAAAAGCCTTTTTTGACATTGCAAGAAGCTTTTCCGTGTCAAGAATTCTTCCTATCAAAAGAACCGCATCCGCGCCGCAGAGATATGAAATTTCAATCTCTTCCGGTTCAAGCAAAAAATCTTTTCTTAGAATCGCGGCGTTTTTATCTGCCGTTTGCGCGGCCTTCTGCAAATCTTCCAGCGAACCGTGAAAATAATTTTCTTCGGTAAGGCAGCTGATTGCTCTTGTTCCGGCTTTTATGTAATTTTCCGCTGTTTCTGCGGCATCCAGTTCCGGCGCAATCCAGCCTTTTGAAGGCGAGGCGCGTTTTATTTCAAGAATTGTTCCCGGCTTTTCTAAGAACGGAATTACCGGCCGGATTCTTTTCTGCGGAATTTTGTGTCCGAATGAAAAACCTTTGCTTTTTATGTCTGCGCGTCGTTTTTCGCAGATTTCTGTAAGAATATCCATTTTAACTGTTGGTTTCCTTTTTGATTTCTTCAAGTTTCTTTGACACTTCACCAGAATCTATTGCCCTGATGATTTTAATGCAGCCTTCTTTTATGGATTTTGCCTTTCCGCCGATGTAAAGCGCGGCTCCTCCGTTCAGGGCGACTGCCGCCTTTAAAGTTCTTCGTCCTTTTCCTTTAAGAAGCTCCATTGCAAGGCGGGCGTTTTCTGCGCCGGTTCCGCCGGAAAGTTCCTCATCTTTGCAGCCTGAAAGTCCAAAATCCGCCGGTTCGATTGTATATTCTTTTTCTTTGTTTTCTTCGTCGATTTCAAAGATTTTTGTTCCCACTACCGGCGAGATTTCATCAAATCCGTCCTCTGAAACAACGACCATGACTCTTTTTGCTCCAAGAAGTTTTGCGGCTCTTGCAACCGGCGCAAGAAGTTCAGGAGAATAAACGCCAAGCATCTGGTATTTTGCTCCGGCTGGATTTGAAAGCGGTCCAATCAGATTCATTATTGTCTTTACGCCCAAAGCCTTGCGGACTGGAGCGACAAAACGCATTGCTGAATGGTAGACCGGCGCGAATAGAAAACCGAAGTTTGTTTTTCTGATTGTTTCTGCGGTTTTTGATGGCGCATTATCAATTTTTATTCCAAGGGCTTCAAAAAAATCTGCCGCCCCAGACTTGGAGGAGACAGCCATGTTTCCGTGCTTTGCGACAGGAAGTCCGCAGGCGGCCGCGCACAATGCGCTCATTGAGCTTATGTTGAAAGAACCTTTGCTGTCTCCGCCTGTTCCAACAATGTCTGTAAGCTCGGTTGTTTCAAGCGGAAGCGGTGTTCGTTTTGCAACAAGAACACCTGCGCATCCGGCGATTTCTTCCGGGGTTGCCTTTTTTGCGGCAAGAGCCGTAAGAATCGCTGCGGTCATCCGTTCCTCCATGCAGCCGTCTGTTAAATCTTCCATGAACATTTCGGCTGTCCTGCGGCTCATGTTTTTTCCTTCAATTAATGAAGAAAGAACCTGCTTTGCCGGGAAAGGCTCTGAGCGGTAATTTAAAAATGCTGTGAAAAATTCCTTTGTTTTTGGAGAGGCGATTGATTCCGGGTGGAACTGGACTCCTTCAATCGGCATGGTTCTGTGGCGGATTCCCATGATGTCGCCGTCGTCTGCGCGCGCTGAAATTTCAAAATCCGCCGGAAGAGTTGATTCATCGATTACAAGCGAATGGTAACGCGTAAATGTCTCGCGCTTTCCCATAAGTCTGAACATTCCTTTGCCGTCAAGGTTGATTTCTTCGGCGATTCCGTGCTTTATGAATTTTGCGTTTACAATTTTTGCGCCAAAAGCGTAGCCAATCGCCTGATGACCAAGACAAATTCCCAGAACAGGAATTTTTCCTGCAAAATATTTTATCGCTTCAACGGAAATTCCGGCATCTTCCGGGCGGCCAGGACCTGGAGAAACAATCAGTTTTGCCGGATTCATTTTTATTGCATCCTGAAGCGTGATTTCCTTGCTGCGGACAACTTTTATCTCTTCTTCGGTAAGTTTTGCAAGCGACTGATAAACGTTATATGTGAAACTGTCGTAATTATCCAATAATAAAATCATATTTTCCTCCGCAGTCTGTTATTTCTTTGTGTTTTCGATTACAGCGCGCATTGCGCCAAGCTTTTCGCAGGTTTCTGTAAATTCCCGCTCCGCGTTGCTTGCGTAGACAATTCCGCCGCCCGCCTGCAGCGTCCACACATCCTGCTGCTTGAGCGCACAGCGAATCGCAATGCAGAAATCCAGGTTGTTCTTGTTTCCGATGTATCCGACTGCCCCGGCGTAAAAATTGCGTTTATATTTTTCCAGTGAAGAAAGAATTTCAATCGCGCTTATTTTCGGTGCTCCCGAAACTGTTCCGGCTGGAAAAGCCGCCCGCAGAACTTTTATTGCGGAAGTATCGTCATCAACTTTTCCAATTACTTCTGAAACAAGATGGATTACGTGGCTGTAAAGTTCCGTGAACATATAGCGTGTTACTTCAACGCTTCCGGTTTTGCACACGCGGCCAAGGTCGTTCCGCGCAAGGTCGACAAGCATAAGATGCTCCGCGCGTTCTTTCGGGTCGTTCAAAAGCTCTTCCATAAGCTGCTTGTCTTCCAGAGGATTTTTTCCTCTGTGGCGGGTTCCTGCAATCGGGTGAATCATCGCCTCGCCGTTTCGCACTCGAACAAGGCTTTCCGGAGAAGCGCCTGTAAGCTGGAAATCTTCAAAATCAAGGTAGAACATATACGGCGAAGGATTTACAGAGCGCAGCCTGCGGTAGATTTCCAGGGCTGGAACTTCGCTTTTTATCTGAAGCCGTCGGCTTGGAACTGCCTGAACTATGTTTCCGGCGTAGATTTCCTTTTTCAGAGCCTCGACTTTTTCGCAGTATTCTTTTTTGCTCTGCGCTTCGTCTGTAAGAACAGTTGTTTTGTAGTCGGTCTCTGGTTCTGCAAGATACGAAAAATCCAGGTCAGAAAGCCGTTTTTTTATATTTTCTATTGCGGCCTTTAAGTCAATCTGGTGTTCCCTGTAATTCTGCGCGCAGATATAGATTTTTTCATAGAAATGGTCAAAAATTATAAAAGTGTGTCCCACAACAAACGCGCTTTCCGGGATTTTAAGCTGGTCTTCCTGTTTCTGAAGATGGATTGTGTCGCAGCGGGCGCAAAATTCGTAGCTAAGGTAACCCATTCCGGCAGCCGGAAGCGGCAAGTCTAATCCTTCTTCCGGCGGATTTTCCGCCGCGATTTCTGCAAGAACATCAAGAATATCGCCTTTCATTGCGTAAACCGGGCGGCGTTCTCCGTTGATTACGATTGCAATTCCGTCTTCATCCTGAATAACCCGGAACGCCTCATCAAGCATAATCATTGAATAGCGGTCTTTGCCCGAAGAAAAATTTGCTGATTCAAGAACCGCTTTCGCGTTGAATTTTTTTGCCAGAGAAAAAGGAGTAAATCTGTCTCCCGGAAGAATTTCATATAACATATAAATCTCCAATAAGGTTCAGGCTCTTGTCCGTTGCTGAATCTTTGTTTCTATGAATAGAAACATTATAGAAATAGTATATGTTACTGTCAATAGAAACACGAAAAAAAAGTGAAAGAAATTTGATTTTTGAATTTTGTAAAAAATTTTTTTTTTTACCGTTCTTTCAATTTTTCTAAACTAAAGAAGTTGTCTCGTCTATTCCCATTCTGATGTTCAGGCACTGCACCGCCGCGCCGCTCGCGCCTTTTCCAAGGTTGTCAAAGCGGCTTGTAAGCATGATTCTGTCATCGTTTCCGTAAACAAAAATCTGCATATTGTTTGTTCCTGCCAGCGTGTTTGCCGCGATAAACTGTTCTGTCAGCGTGCCTTCGCCCATGAATCCGGCTACTTTTACAAAGTTGCAGTCTTTGTAGTGTTCGCTCATCATTTCCCACACGTCGTGCGCGGAAACTTTTTTTGCCAGAAGCCGCGCATGAAGCCCGACCGTTACAGTCATTCCCTGAAAATAGTCGCAGACATACGGATTGAATACAGGCTCAAAATCAAGGCCTGCGATTTTTTTCATTTCCGGAAGATGCTTGTGCGCCTGCGTCAATGCGTAAAGCCGCGGAGAGTCCAGTTCCGGATTTCTGTCAGATGCCTCGTACTGCGCGATTGCCTTTTTTCCTGCTCCCGAATATCCGGAAACCGCATGGATTACAACCGGGTAGTCAGCCGGCATAATTCCAGATTTTACAAGCGGATAGCCCAAAGCCACAAAGCCCGAGGCGTAACATCCAGGAACTGCGATTCTGTTGGAGGTCATGATTTTTTGGCGGAACGATTTGTCAAGTTCAGGAAATCCATACGCCCAAGCCGGATTTGTTCTGTGCGCAGTGGAGGCGTCAATAATTACAGTGTCTGGATTTGTGCAAAGTTCAGCCGATTCAACTGCCGCCGCGTCGGGCAGACACAAAAATGTAAAATCGCTTGAATTAATCATTTTTGCGCGCTCTGCGGCATCCTTTCGTTTTTCCTCGTCAATCTGCAGAATCTCAATATCGCTGCGGTTTGCAAAACGCTCAAAAATCTTAAGCCCGGTAGTACCTTCTTTTCCATCTATAAAAATCTTTACGCTCATACTTGCCTCTAAATTTGAATCGGGCGGGGGGAAAATTCCCGATGTTCGGAATTTTCGTTCCTCGCTTCCTTGCAAAAGTCTAAAGTCTTTTTAAGGCTCGGTGGCTATGCACAACGTCCCGTTCAATTTCTACTAGCCTTGATTTCGAGTTTTTTTTGCAAATTATGAAAGAACGCTTTCGGCATATTTCCAATTTGCTCAGATGGATTTGGCTCGCGCTACGCTTGTATTAATTCGGGTGCTCCGCACTTTAATTAATTCAATCGCCAAAAATCTTCACAAATTGCAAATCTGCCTGCGCTTTTATTCTTTTTACAAAAAACTCGACATTCAGGCTACTATATAGTATAAAAGTTTTCAGATTAAAAAAAAATCACTTACAAAGCAAAACGGCAAATTTTGGACAAAATTTATTCAGTTTAATCAAAATCCGCTAAAAATTGCGCAAAAAATACTCAGAAAATCATTTGAACTTCGTTTTTTTCCCTGGAAAAGGGATTTGCGGTTTGCGATGACTTTGTGCGGTAAAAAAGACTAAAGTTCCAGCGAAACCCGATAATTACAAGTGTAGCGCGGGCAGAACCGTCTGGAGCAAGGGTTGGCAGGCTAATCTACGCAAATCCTCTGTAAGCGATTTTTCATAATCCATAAAAAATTGAAATTCAGATTTTTTTCCACTTGGCACAGAATTTGCATAATATATTAGTGAAGGCTGGAAATAATCCGGCTGGAAATTAAACAATTCGCGCAGGAGGCATTTTATGAACGAATTAGCTTTATTCAATGACTTGTTTGGTGATTTTGCAGATGATGGTTACATGATGCCGTCTATCAATTTAAAGAAGGCTTTTCAGACACCAAAAGTTGATGTTAAAGAAGAGTCGGGTGCGTATACATTAAAGATGGATTTGCCTGGAAAAACTGATAAAGATGTAAAAATCGAGTTGAATCACAACGTCCTTACAATTTCATCAGAAAAGAAGAACGAAAAAGATGAAAAATCAGAAAAGAAAGAAGAGGGCAAATGGCTTGTAAAAGAACGCTCTTACCAGAAATTCAGCCGAAGCTTTACACTTCCGGAAGATGTTGAAGCCGAAAAAGTTTCTGCCGAAGTAAAAAACGGTGTTCTTACAGTAACAATGCCGCGTAAAGCATTGCCAGAACCAAAACGCATCGCAATCAAAAGCGCATAAATTCAGCGCTCGCCGGATTTAAGTCTTAGCTATAAAAGGGGCGCCCCAAAAATTACGGGGCAGCCCCTTTTGTTTTTAACAAGTCTGCCGCGGTGGTGGGGATTTCAGAATATCCAGCCCATGGGTTCGTTGCATTGAGGCAGTTTCAGTTGCCCTGTGGTATATGGAAATTTTAAAAATTATCTTATAAAATGAACTATTAAAGTTTATGCAAAACAGTGAAAATATTCAAATAGAAGAAAACAAAGACTTTCTGGCAACGCAACTAATTACTTATATTGGAAATAAAAGAAAAATAATCGGAGAAATAGAAAAAGAAATTGAATTGATTTCTGAAAAATCAGGTAAAGAAAAACTTGTCTGCACAGATTTATTTTCTGGTTCTGGAATTGTGGCAAGAATGTTAAAAAGACATTCATCAAAATTGATAGTAAATGATTTGGAGAATTATTCTTCTGTAATAAATAGTTGTTACTTGATTAATAAAAAAGATTTTCCCAAGGATGAATGTGAGTATCTCCGTAAAAAAATTGAAGATTCTTGCCGGCTGGAAAAACTTCCGGGTATAATTTCTATGAATTACGCTCCGCAGGATGATGATAACATCAAAAAAGGCGAAAGGGTTTTTTATACGCATCAGAATGCGGTTCTAATTGATACGTACAGAACTCTTATTGATAAATTTGTTCCTGATGAAAATTTAAGGAAATTCTTTCTGGCGCCGCTCATAACAGAAGCGTCGGTTCATGTTAATACAAGCGGTGTTTTTAAGGGATTTTATAAAGACAAGAACACAGGAATTGGTTGCTTTGGAGCGGCTGGCAAAAACGCGCTTTCAAGAATCTTTGGAAAAATAGAGCTGAAAGAACCGGTTTTCAGCAATTTTGAGTCAGATTTGGAAATTTATCAAAAAGATACAGTTTTGCTTTCAAAAGAATTAAAAGACCTGGATATTGCGTACCTTGATCCACCTTATAACCAGCATCCTTACGGCTCGAACTATTTTATGCTCAATTTGATTTTAAAGAATAAGCTTGATGTTGAAATCAGCAAAATAAGCGGAATTACTCAGGGCTGGAATCGTTCTGTGTTTAACAAACCTTATTCGGCGTTAAAATCAATGGAAGAAATTGTTTCAGGCTTGGATTCAAAATTCATTGTGATTTCGTACAATTCAGAAGGTTTTATAAGTTTTGAAGAAATGGCCGAAATGCTAAAGAAATATGGAAAATTAAAAACTGTCGAGATAGCATATAACACTTTTCGGGGCAGCAGGAATTTAAGAAACAGAGATATTCATGTTTCTGAATATTTGTTTATTTTGGAAAAATAAAGTTACGATTTTGAATTTTTTTGTGTTGATATTTTAAAGATGTATTTTTTTATTGAACTGATTCAGAATAAATAATAGAAAATTTACTTGCCAGTATCTGTTTTAAAATGTTAATTCTTTTGCAGTTGAGTCTTTTAAGAGTGTGAGTTGTTTATTTCTACAATATAATTGAAATTCCGCAGGAAATTCCTGAAAAAATCCAAGACCAGGTAAACTCTGCAAATTCTGATGATTTTTTTGAAGATTTTTTTTCATCAGAAAAATTTTCAATCTTTGAAATTTTAAATGGAATAACAAAATTTTTTGATAAATATATTTTAAAATCAACTTTTTTTATTAATAAAGAATATTCTGTTTTACAATCTACAGAAAAAATCCCGGCAAAATTCAAAAAATCGATATTTTCAGAATTTTTACCAACCGTTCCGTTGAAAAAAATATTATTTTTATATTTCCATGTTGCATCGTATTTTCCGGACTGAAATACAAAAAACAATGAATTAAAATCTATAGAAAAACAAAAATTATATTTTTTACATTCAAAAAAAAGTCCATTCAAAACCGCAAAGGCATCAATATTTCCATTTATTTTATAATATTTGTATGGATATAAAAGATAAGATTGATTTTTTTCTGTAAGAGCTCCATTAAACTCCCCATAAAAAAAGAGTCCGCCAATATAAGGTTCAAATTTATTATATGATTTTTTCCAAGATTGCTTATAAATAAGAACAAATGAATTTTCAGCAATATCAATCAGCTTGGAGTTTTTATTGTTAAAAATAAAAGAGTTTCCAGATATAAAAAATCCATCCAAACAGTGATTTTTGTATAAAGTTTGAATTCCATATTGCCCGATATATGGATTTTTTATATTTCCATAAAACCAATAAAAATCTCCGCTTTCAGATTCTCCTGAAAAAAATGCGAAATACGGTTTTATGCAAAGATTTTTTATATAAAAAGGAATTGCGATTTTTCCATTTAATCCCAAAATTTCTTGCTGTTTATAAGTATTATTTGCATTTACAAAGATTTCATCCGTTGAAAAGAAACCGAAATTTCCAAGAAATCCAAAAAAATCATTTGAATATTCAACGCAGAAATCACCTTTTAGCGCATGACTTCTTAAATAATCAACAGATGAATCCAAGTAGGAAATATTTGCACCAAAATAAAAATTCTGATTTTTTATAAACCAATCATTTTTTAATTTCCAATCGTATAAAAAAGCAGAACCGCTGGAATCGCTCCATAAATGTGTTACAGAATGATTTAGCTCAAGAGAATATAATTTTGCAAATAAAAAAAGCAGAAGTGCAAGAAAAAATTTTTTCATTTTTATAAAACAAAAAAGTCTGCCTGCACACTTGAGCACAAAGCAGACCTTTTTACTAAATTATTTTTTTAAAACCTGAAATTATTTTATATAAAATTCATTCCATTCTTGAGAAAGAGTTATATAATCAAAATCAGATTCCAATTTTGGAAATAAATCAGCTAAAATAGCTTTGTTGATTTTTAGACCAACAATTGTTTCATAAAAAACCTTGTAATAAGATTCTTCACCAGAAACTTTAACTATTTCCTTAACTTTTGATTCAGCAGCTTCTTCTACATCGTTAAAACTTTCCATATCACCTGTTATAGGCAAATCAAAACTTCCCTCAACATCTTCGCCATTCCAATATTCATATTCAACCTTACAAATCAACTTTAATTCAGAGCCAGATTTTTCAAAAATATTAGAGAAATATCCAGGTGTAAAAAGTTTTCCCATATCAATTCCAAAAGTAGAATTTGATTCTGTAGCATTCCATTCAAGAGTTTCAAAAGGATTTTCCGCCGGGATGTAAAATATGCTGCCATCGTTTATGCAAGTTTTTAATTTGTTTGCCGCAGTGCAGATAAAATTTCCGTAACGCTTTACTTCGTCTTTTGCAACCTGCGGATATTCGCTTGCAGAACTTACAAGATATTCATAAGAATTATTCAGCATTTCAATTGATTCTATAAATGTCTGTTTTGAAGCAGCCATGGCATTTTCATTTCTTACAGACAAAGATTTTTCTGTTCCTATTTTTCTGATGAGTTCAAGATTATTTTGATTATCATTAAACAATACTTTTAATGATGAAATATTTGCAGACAAGTCGTAAGAACTGAGCCACTGGAAAGTCGCCTTTAAAATCTGCAAACTTGAAATCAAAACATTGAGCTCTGCTTTTCCCACTCGGACTGAGTAATCACCAAGAGCTTCGTCCAAACAAAGAGCAGAAATCACTTTTGAAGGAATAAGAACAGAATTTTCTGACATTGAAGCCGTTATTTTTTTTGCATTCTCAAATTTTTCATTAAAAACTGTAAGAATGTTGTCAACAAGTTCATTTGCTCCATTTGGATTACAATGAATTAAATTTCCCAAAAGCAAAATTTGAATAGAAGATGCCGTCTGTGTCGATTTTACAAGAGTATCTTTATAATGCTCAGAATCCTTTAACCAATCTGGAAGATTAAATGAAGGCGCTTTTTCTGATTTGCGCAAAACTGCAATTTTCTTTTCTTTTTCCCAACTTATATCATATTCTTTTGCAGAATCTGGAATTTTTGATTTCATTGACTCTGGCATATAATGTTTACAAATCAGATATTTTCCATTTTCATCAAATTTTACGTCTTTTATATAAAAATCATACCCATAATAAAAGTATGCCTCAGACCATTCATTGTCTTCATCAAGAACACAAGAGACCCCAACTTTGCAGTCGTCATCATACTTAGAACATTCTGTTCCTGAAACTTTGTAAAAAACATCCCAATCATAATCAGAATTTTCAGAATCTTTCAAAGTATAAATATCTGTCCAATCTGCTTCCGCATAATCTTTTAACCAGTCACCATTAATCAGCGCATTCAATGTTGAAGGATATGTAGTAATGCCAAAGTTATTTTTCAATATGTTAGAGACACTTTTATCTGTGCTGATTGTGGCAAGTTCCGCCAGCGCATAATACATTTTGGTTTCGTCATTTTTTTCTTTATTGTATGCTGTGCGAATTTTTTCGACACCTTCGTCATAGTTTCCGTCTAAAAGCAAGTCAATGCCTTCGTTCAAAAGTCTTTTATATTCTTTTGAGGAAGCTTTTATTGTTGCCGTAATTGAACCGCTCACGGAATTTTTATTGTAAGTAAAAGTAACTGTGCAAGAACCTTCTTTACTTGAATCAAATCCTTTAACTTTAGCATTATTTGAATTTAACGCAACTGTTTTGTTAGAATTGTCATTATACGTAACAACTACAGAAAGTCCTGTAAAGTCAAAAATGTCGCCAACTTCATATTCTTGCTTTGTAGAATTAGTGTCCTTCTGCAATGTTATTGTTTCTATACTAAGTTTTTTTGCGTTTTCTGGAAGTTTTGCTGTTTCTTCCGCGACAAATTTTCCGCCTTCCGAATTGCTAATAGTTGTTTTACCACTTACATTGATGACAGAAGAATCTCCGGCATTTATGCTGTCTATTTTTCCGTCTGAAATATCAACAGTTTCAACATTTTTGGCAACTGTTACAGTTCCTACAGAAGAATTTTCATCTCCCTTTATAGTCGCTCCATCTTCTTTTACTTCCACTGAATTAACTTTTGTTTCGCCGGAAACAACTAATGAAGAGTCTTTTCCTTCTACCGAAATATTTGAAACATCAGAATCCTTTATAACAATTGAAGAACCGCCTTTTACAACAATCGAAATTGATTCACCTTTACTATTTTTTATTGTAAAAGAGGCATTTTTAACTTTTTCCGAAACAATGATGCTTACATTTTTTACATTTTCAAGAACAACATTTCTAGAATTGATAGTAAGTGTCTTTCCGCCAAAATCTGCATTTTTGATTGTTACAACAGAATCTACAGAAATATCTTCCGTAATTTTTTTTCCTGCTAAATCAACTGTTGATTCTCCAGAATTAATTAAAGAAGAAATTGATTCATCTTCTCCGTCAGAACCGCCGTCGGATGAACAAGAAACTGCCGCAAAAATAAAAGAGGCAGCCAACAATAAACATAAGAACTTTTTCATACAAACTCCCATACTGAGATTAGAAATTTTTAATTGTTAAAAACATGTTTTTTCATGAAATAACACCGAAAAGTCTACCCCCCCCCCATAAGTTTTTGTCAAGTCAACGAATTTTCTTTCAGATAAATACATTCCGTGTGTTTGAATCCGGCTTGATTGAGCCATTCTGTTTCATTTTGCAGGCGACTTTTGAAAAGTTCACTCTATTTTTTTCACTCTCCGCTCGCTCCCAAAATCTCCCTGTAAATCTCCAAGTCCTTGCTTGCGAACACGTTGAAAATCACCTTTTTTACGATTGCATTTTTGTTTTCGTCGAGCCAACCTTTTACGGTTTTTACTGCAATTTGAGCAGCGAGTTTTTGCGGAAATCTGAAAACGCCTGTGGAAATGCAGCAGAACGCAACGCTTTCAAGTCCTTTTTGCGCGGTAAGGTTCAGGCATCTTGTGTAGCACGAGGCGAGCTGGATTTTATCGCGTTCGGTTACACTGGTGCGGATTATCGGACCGACCGTGTGCAGAACGTATTTTGAGGGCAGATTGAACGCCGGAGTGATTTTCTCGCTTCCAGTTTTTTTCAGGCGAGCCTTGTTTTTGCATAATCTCGTTGCATTCAAGTCGAAGCTGAACTCCTGCGAAAGTGTGGATGCAGTTGTCAATGCACGCGTGGAGCGGAGCAAAGCAGCCGAGCAGGGCGGAATTTGCGGCGTTCACAATTGCGTCCGCGTTCAAAGTTGTAATGTCGCCCTGCCATAAAAAAAT